>Ga0209416_1000353_pt1 | contig 47666 bp, 72 predicted proteins | sample RifGroF1_FD_184001 | JGI IMG/M metagenome (GOLD analysis project Ga0209416, IMG submission 184001) | Groundwater microbial communities from Rifle, Colorado, USA - Groundwater F1 (SPAdes) (version 2) | ecosystem: Environmental > Aquatic > Deep subsurface > Groundwater | place: Rifle, Colorado...
AATGTGTACCATATTTAGCTGCTCTGCCCCTGCCGGGATCGCAGGGCTTGTACCGGCAGGGTCTTGCAAGTCAATCGGGCGTGCCCAAATAAGCTTCTGGCTGGCGTATAAGAATTCAATCGCTAGCTGCCACGGCTCGGCTTGTGGACCGTTTCCGGTCAGCGTAATTACGATAGGGCGGGCCTGTGAAGTATTGCCTTTAGCTGTCTGGCGAGCAACTGCCGTACGGCGATCCTCCCACAGCAGATTCATCTCGCGCAATGGCAACGCGGTGAATTCATCAGCCGTCAAGCTGATGCGTCGCTTGGACTTCCGCTTGCCACGCTCCTCAATCCAACGTCGCAACGCTAGATTCCAGGCTGCGACCGCCTGCAGAACAGTACTCTTACCTGAGTTATTCGGCCCGGCGAGCAGAATTACCTCGCCATTCAAATCAATCTTTTCAGTGCCGAAGCGTTTGAAGTGATCTACGCTCAGCTCAGTGATCATTACTTCACCTCCACCGTCATCACCTTCGTCGTGTTGATCTTTTTTCATTATACAGATTATTTACAGATTGTCAATGACCAAAATCAGATTGATCATTAAAAATATATAACCGCATTATGTCGCTTTCCGGCCTGCGACTGACTGGCAATTGCCGCACGGGACGACCACGAACCGATTGTCGTCCAGCAGCACCAACACGTTACGCGGGCCGCGTCCGTGGCCCATGAGCAGGGCGACGCCTTGCGACCCATGCGGCGCTGCGGAGCGAGTCTCGATTCGGTAGCGAAGTTCCACGCGCTGGCCGTGCGCTGAATAGATCATCGCGCCGCAATCCCGGCCAGCCGCCACGCCAGAGACATAGACCAGATGAACGTGTCGTGAACCGGCTCCAACAGCGCGATCAGGTAGTAGAAAAATAGTCCAATGCGTTTCATCGTTCCTCCATCGTCGTCTGTCGCGCCTGCGTCGCGCCGTGAACCAGCGTCGTCATCTCGGCGAAGTACGCGCGGTCTGCCGGCGTCGGCGTGCCGTAGAGCGTGACAATCATGTGGCCGGCTTCGATGATCAGCGCCGCCGGTAGAATGGCCGGGGCAGGCGGATTAGCAATCAGCCCGTTGTTTTTCAGGTAATCGCGCATCGCGGCAAGCCCGGCGTCATTCATTGCGCAGCACCTTCAACCACTTGTTGGCTATGTTAGGCTCTGATTTCTCGCACTGTCTTGAGCGCGTGAACATCTTAACCACATCGGTCGGCAGCGGCGGATCGCCACGCTTGCCACGCCAGTCATTCTTTTTGAACCATTCCAAGAAATCGCTGATCTCGTCCGGCGTGGCTTCGATCTGATTCAATTCCTTGCTGGCCCGGTTGAGCATGCCGCGCTCGGTGCGTGTCATCATGCGCCATTGGTACGCGCCGTTAGCATCACGGCCCGGCAGCATCTTACAGATCGTAGCCAGTGCCTCGAATATCTGTTGGTGCATCGTCACGGCGCGGGTTGTTTTGCTGTCGGTGATGATCTCGCCAGTGACTTTGTCTATTGCGATCCATGAAAGTTGAGTAGTGGTAGTCATGATTTCACCGCCATATCCCCGTGAGAAATTTCATTTATAGAGTATTCGACCTGCGCGATTGGAATAAATACACATTCGGACTTCCACGATCTACCACCATGATCCGATGTTTGTATTGCGCTTCGATATTCCTTCTTCCATCGCGTGATGTTTCTTCTGAAAGCGATTCTAAGAAGTTGAAACGATACAAGCCAGCATTCTTTTGTATCTGCCGCGTACCTGTTGCGCCCGTCAAGAATCTTGCCTTGATACAGCGTGATCGCGTGCCGTTGCCCGTTCGCTCGTATGTCTGCGGCGAGCGATTCAAGTTCTGTTTGTTGGAGCATCGGGAACACGTTCGCTAATTCGTGAAACTCTGTCATGTGTTTACCCCTTCAATCTATTGATGGTGAGACAGGACACAGACCCCTTATTGCTTCGGCCCGTATCGTTCTCGCATTGCTACGGCTATCTCTTGTTTCTTAATCGGTTGACTCGGAACTGGAATATCTTTGCATTTTCATCTCATACTGTTTTAGATAGATTCTGAGGTAGGGAACCCCTAAGGATCACCGCATCTGGCGGTACGATTCGGGCCTTAGGGGTTCGCCGTTCTCACCTGTTTTGAGATGAGTTCTTCGGCTTTTTGCCCGCGCTAGTTGTTCGGTCTGCGTTGCGCCGGTCTCTGCATCACCCGCAACACTGATCAGATCGAGTTGCACAACATCGCGCCAGAAGGGTCTCTTATGAGTTAGCCGGTAAGGCCGTTTCGATTTGGGCGCATGCCGCTTCAGCGGTTGCTCTGCCCCGGCCAGTTGTGAGGATTTGCGCTCGTAGTTGCGCGCCCGTGGTAAAATGAATGTGGCCGTTGCTACGTCAACGGTGTTGTAGTTTGGTCTCCCGTTCAACCTCACAAGTGCAACGGGAGCCAATGACTTATCTATATATGACGCGAAACGCCACAGCCCGATCAAGTCGAGTTGTGGCGTTTGCGTTGCGTGTTGCTCTGCGGTCTGGTGACATGAAAAATGCTCTTTGATCTCTGTCGGGTCGCCGGGCTTGGCAGCCATCTCACAGCATGGTGGCAAACACCGGCAGAGGTCAAAAAGCACTTCTGCACTGTGAGCACCCGCTGCCAAACGGGTTAGATTGTTCTTCGCGTCTAGAATAACATACTTCTTGGTCATTTGTCAAGCTTCATTTTGCCGCGCTGTCAACCGGCAATCCCGCCGCGCTGTCAGCCGATAGTCGCGCCGGGGGCGATATGCCACGTATTATCGGTTAGCTCTTGATATAACATGAATTGTCCATCCAGACACACCACATCGAAGTAGTGGCGCTTCAGCCCTTTGCGTGTGCCTACTGTCCAGCAGCGTGTAACTCTGATCACTTCGTGCTCAACGCTATTGATCCGAAATATGCGCGGAAAATAGCCAAATCGCCGGTGGATCATTTCGATCATCATCTCATCATTCTCCTGATCCACCCTTGTAGCCGCCGTCAATCTCAACGACGACGGCGCGGCGGGTAGCGCCACGCTTTTTAGACGATGCGAGATGTGATTGTGGGATGTGTAATAGACGTATTTAGTCATGTTGCCCTCCGGCATCACCGTGCGCGCGCATGTCGTTGATGGCATCTAGTAGTGTCATTTCGCAACCGCTCGATACGTGATTGCGTCGCGTCCGTTGATGCGTTGCAGGATCCCGGTCGCTATCATGCGATCCAGAATCGACACGAGCCTGAACCACTTAATCGGATACGAATCTGAGCCATATATGATCTCGGCCAATTCATAGCTGGTCATGGCGCATTGGGAAAGGTACACGAAAATTTGAGCCTTGATGTCGGTGCTCATGATATGCTCCTTAGTGCTTTTTTTATTTTTTCGACGGCATCGCCGCTATCAATCATACTGGCCGTGAAGCGCAACACACGCCAGCCAGCCAGAACCGCCGCATTATATTTTTCACAGTCCTTCTCAAAGCCTGCGCCGCGCGTATGACGTCCGCGCGTGAACGTCCCACCTTCACACTCGACGGCCAACATTTTCTCAATCCATGCGAAATCAAATCGCCAGCGGCGTGTTGAATCGAATCTATGTTCTCGCATGTAGCCGTTGATTCCACATAAATGTAATTGCTCATCAAGAGTGTCATCGAGCGTCGATTTGTCAGAAAAGGTGATCATTGATTGTGCCTTTTTAGCCGCTTGATCGCGCCTCGCGCAAGCAGTCGTTGCCGTGCTCGCAGGCATCGATTCGCGCCGATGCCGCAGAAGCCGGGCGCGTTGATGCGTGTCCAATCACGGGACGGTGGCAGGCCCGATTCGCGCTCGAATGCGAACGCGAAGATCAAGAGCAGGGCGTCATCGCGCGGGACGTGCCAGTGCTGGAGTGGCGAGGGTGGGTAAGCCTTCGGACGGAACGGCTCGCCGCGATCGTGATGCTGATTCGGATCGACGAGTTGCATGATTATCCTTCGAGCAAACCGACACTGAGCAAGTGGGACTCAAGATCCGCGCAGGCAAACAGCGGAATCAATGCGGCCTCCGCCATTTGCGCAGTAAGTTCGTTTGAGATATGTGGAAACTCTGAAACGTCAAAACCCCGTTCATACGCCCGCTCAATGAATTTTAACAATGTAACGGTCAACTGTACTCGCAATTGGTTTTTAGTTTCGGTTCTCATTTCAATCTCCGTTGATGATGATTGCTACGAGCAGGGCGATCACTAGCAACAGCGTGATGCCTAGCAATATCGTTCGAGCGCGCTCGTAGCCGATCAATTTAATCAACAGCGCGCCGCCGATGAACGCAGTAATGAACCCGATGATCATTCGTCACCTATTCAGTTCCATCATTCAGCCTCGCGGTTCTGGTTGCAATACAGCCAGATCAACCGTTGTGCTTCGTCGCGCGTGGCGTGGCTGTCTTTTTCTGCGAGATAGTCCTGCACGTATCGTACCGGATCAACGCCGGCACGAATCGCGGCGGAATACAGTTCACGGATGCGGTCGCCGATGGTGGTCATAGTTCTATATTATCCAGCGCATTGCGCGCCGCGACCACAGATTCAGTATCAGCAGTGAATTCGCGGGGTAAGTTTGTTATATCGTCAATCAATGTGCAAAGCTCTAATGCTAGAGTTGTATTCGTCGAGCGCAACCGCTTGACCTCTGCCTCCAGCGTCGCGTTGGCGCGGGCCAGTTCGTCGTACCACTCTTGCAATTCTGCGCGCCGCTTCTCGGCGGCTTTGCAGCGCGAAATGATTTCGCCAAGTGCGGACGGCAAATCATATGTGTCTGCCATGTGCTGATCGAAATCGCAGATCATTGCTTCGCATGTTGCTATGATGTTGTTCATCTCATCTCCATGATATTCTGCCCGGAAGCACAGCGTCGATCTGCGCATCCGGGCTTATGCACCTGCGCCGCGTGGCCGTCAATTGTGCCCGCCGTTTCGCATCAGCGGTTTGGGCGTCACGTACCCCGCAGCGCAGATAGGTTATGCTTGCGCCTGCGCGCCGTAGGTGCGTTGCAACGATTGCATCACCGTGTCCAGCAGTTCCATCGCTTGCTCTACGCTTTCGCAGCCGGTGACGCTGGCCTCATAGTTGTAGCCCTTCGTATTCTTCTCGGCCTTAACGTTGATTCTGGGCTTGTCGTCGTTGTGATGGTAGATGTGTTGATCGTCCATGTCAGGCCGCCTTGAGGATGTTCAGCGCGGCGGTGAAGTCGCCAGCTTGATCATTGATCAACGTCTTGGCGGCTTCGCGGTCATAGCCGGTTTCGTTCACGTAGGCCCAGAACATCGTCACCGGATCAGATGGTTTGATGGCTGCGGGCTTGCTGATCTGCGGGGCGCGCAACCGAACACGTAGGGCCAAAGTTTGCTTTCCGGCAAAATCTACTTCAGTTGCAAACAGGGCGATGCGCTTGCCGATCCAGTTGTCGGTTTCTGGCGTGTGAAGTTTACTGATCGTGTCGGCGTTGGTCTTATTGAGTACCATGCCTTTCTCTGTTTCATCAAAGTAAATCACGGGCTTCTGTTCGGCTTCGTCGCCCTGACCGACAGTTTCAACTTCGACGCGGGCGATGGTGAGCAGCATATCAGAATCTTCTGGGATGTCGCCGCTCTTGAGCCATTTGCTGGGGAATGCGGTTTGAATGTTCATGATGTGGTTTCCTTGTGAGTTTTGTAGGTGTTGCGTCCGTTGTCGACGTGCGGTGACTGGCCGCGTGTCAGTCGTTAATCTCCATCCCGCAATCCATGCGGTGCGTATGTGGTCGGTGTTCGATCACGGCGCGATTGCCGGTCGTATCTATATTAGCATTGATGTGCTGCGCTTCAGCATCGCATCGACGCTGTTCGTCGCCGCATCCAAGCGCGTCGAAAATCGTGTAATCGTTCATAGCGTGGTCGATGCGCCCCGTCGTCAGCATCAAGTCCGACAGGCTCACATACTGCGGCTTGTCGGTGCGCTCGTCCGCGAGCCGCGCATCGATGATCTTGTCGTAGTCCATGTATGCCTTGAGCGGCGTATTATTGAGCCGCTCCATTGTTGCCTCATATTCATCCTCGGTCAGTTCCGCGCACAGGCGCCCCAGAGCCAGATCGACATCGTTGTTCTGGCCGGGCGGCACCTGTCGCAGCACGCGATCGATGTCGTCAATGCTGTCCGGGATTGGGCAATCGTCTGGCAGCGAGATCAAAATGCGAGAGCGGAACTCGAGCAAATCAGCGATCATTGGTGCGGTGAAGATGGTCATTTTTTGCCGTCATTTCGGGCAGGGCGCTTGCTCTGCGTCGGAGTCGGTCCCGATGCGCTCGCCATCGCGCTATCGATCGCAGTGCGGACGAACGCGCTGGCGTTGCGCTCCGCCAGAAAATTAAATTGCGATTGAGTCAGGTAGATGATCTTCGCCTTCGGATATTTTGAGTTCATACTGCCCCCTCGACTAAATTTATCCTATATCAAAATAATATCACAATGCTATTACTTCGTCAACAGGCAAAACGACGAAATCGATCTGGAAACCTTAAAAATATTGATCAGGCTGGTTTGCGTTTGGTTTGTAGACTGCAACTTGACTACCATGCTATAATGACACTATGCGTGAGTTCCTCGCTGAATTGTCAATCATCCCGCTGGCTGTGTGCGTGATCGTGTACGGTGCGGCGGTGAAACTATGGAGGATGGTATGCCGATTAATACGACTGTTTTGATTATCCTGTTAGCGATTCACGGCGCGTTGCTGGCGGTACAGCAATCAAATCTATTGCCGGCTGATGTGTCGGCCTGGCTCGGCGTGGCGTTGATCGCGCTGGATGCGATCATCGGCCTGTTGTCGAAATTGCCCGCCGGTAGAGTTGTTGCTCGATCGATCGGCCTGTTGAAGTAGCGGCTCGCGGCGTCCTCCCCGGAGCCGCTGGTGTTTCCTCCTTGGATAGCCGCCGCGTTGAGATGGCAGCGCGGCGGCAAGGTAATCATGAATGGCATCTACTCCGATTGATTGGTCTCAAATCTTGGTTCAAGCGCCGGTAGTGGCGATCTTCGTCTGGTTTGTATTGCGCCTGAACGATGCACATCAGAAGGTCATTGACCGCCTGACAAATGACAATCGTTCTGCAAACGTTACGGTGATGACTGATTGGCGCAACTATCTCAAAGATCGTGACGAACAATGGAGATTGTTTTTAGTCGAACAACGCGAGAGCATGAATGATTCGCTCGACGCTATGTCGCAGCAAATCGGGCAAATCGCTACCGTTGTATCGGAACTTGATCACCATATGCGCTCCGGGAACAATGTTAAATGAGCAAACTTGGCGCGAGTGTTTCGCACACAGATCGAACAGGCATCGGCACGGTGTTAGCCGCTGGCGCGCCGTTCGTGTCGATGATCGATCAGAATTTGATTGCTGAAGCGCATCAGTACGGCGCATTCGCTGCGTATCGCACGCAGCGCGGCTTGATGGGAGCCGACAATCCGCCTAACTTCATGGATGTGCTACTCACGTCTCAGCGCGCATTAGGACGCGCCTTCCTCGATTCACAACTCCCGATTTGGCAAGCCAACCCCGGCGCGGATGCTTACGTCATCAACAACGAGCAGGACATCGGCACGCTCGATCATGGCGCGAAGTTGAATGAGTTTTTCTTAGGCGCAATGGAACGCGCTAATGAACTTGGTATCAAGATCGTAATCGGTAATTTTTCTTCGGGCAATCCGAACGACAATGACGGCATCACGCTTGAGCAACGCTGGGCGACCATGCTGCCTGCAATTGCCTATGCGTGTGATCATGGGCATTGCGTCGGCCTGCATGTTCACGGCTTTGGATCGGGCCTGATTGCGTCCGGCGAATCATTGGCGTACAGGCACGATCGTTCGTTGCGTTTTTTCGCATCGCACGATCTATACCCAAAAGTCCTCATCACCGAATTGAGTAACGCAACCGAGGGCATCCAGCCCGACATCGACATGTGGTGGTCAAACGTCGTAGCGTGGGATCAACACGTGATGGCGTCACCGTGGAATGGGCAGATCATCGGCGCGGCGCTGTATGGCTGGACGCCGGACGCATCATTGACGCCGGCTGTTGCGCGCTGGGCCGCGTGGGTTGCGGCGAATCCAGATCCGCCCGTGGTCGATCCGCCAGCGCCTGCGGACGATTGGGAAATCACGGATGTACAGGTCGATCATGTTAGCATCGGCGTTCAGGATCATTTCTCAGTGACCGTTAACGGCGATATGACGATCGAGGCATTCACCCGCCCAAAACCGATCAACCATTCCCTGACGGCTGTCGTAACACCTTCAAATAGTCCATACGAAATCATGCTTGATCCGATTGGCGGTATTTATGCACATGGCGCGATGGTCAATGTGACGATCAGATTGAGGGTGCAATGATTCTGTGTAAAAAGTGTGGACATCCGGTTTATGAAACTTCTGCCACACATCTTTGCGGCATGAGTAGCGGTGGAGTAGACAACGCAAAAATAATTTTTGCGCCATTAGTTCTGGATTGGTATTGTCAAGCGTGCGGACGAAAGAATCCTCCGTGGATTATAATTTGTCCGTGCACGCGGAATGTGACGACCACGGCTGGAGATAGCACCAATGGCTGATCCGCAGTTGTGGAAACTAAACGAATTGATTGCGTTCGAATCGCTGACGCTCGAACAGCGCGTCCTCAATCTTGAATTGTGGCGGCGTAAGGTCGATGAGTCGTTGGCTGGTGCGCCCGGTATTCCGTCGCGTTTGATCGTATCGTCGCCGGTCGATCCGCTGGCGTTTGGCGCGTGGGGCGGCGACTGGTTTGACGCGACGGGCTACGATGTTGAGTATGGCGACCTGAAACACATCCACACCGGTGCTGATCTCAATCGGCCCGGATACCGAGACAGCGGCGCGCCAGTGTACGCTGCGGCCGATGGAATCGTCAGATATTCGGGCGTCGCGGGGGGCTGGCAGGGACAAGTTGTCGTGATCGAGCATAGCGATCGAGGCGCGGCGGTGTGGACACGTTACGCGCATTTGATGGATGTGATAGCCAAAATGGAAAGTCTCATTGTGCGTGGTACGCAAATCGGCGTCATCGCTGATTACAATCAGAATGGCCCGAAAGGCGATCACCTACATTACGATGTGGCACGGCGGATCGACCTGGGCAAAAAGCCTGCTGATTGGCCGGGCATAGATCAGGCGCGCGTGCTACGCGACTACATTAATCCGCTTGAATGGCACACGGAGCATACGCCATGATGAAACACGATCAGCGCATGGTTGACACGGACGATTGGTATCTTGCGATGCGCGCGCCGCGCAAAGCAAAATCACATTGGCTCGATCGGCATTGGCTGGCGATTGATGCCGGGCTGTTCGTGCTGGTGCTGTTCATGTTGATGTTATCAGTGATGGGATTTGTGAAGTGACGGATAAACTGTCGGACTTTACGCCGCAGCGAGTCAACGCGAATAAGCACACCCAGCGCGGCATTGCTGCGCTGGATAACTCCATCCGCAAGGATGGCTGGATCGGCGCAGTAACTGTGGCAGCCGATGGCGAAACATTTGACGGTTCGGCCCGCATCGAAGCGTTGGCCGATGCCATGCCGAGCGCGGAGCCGATCGTGATCGAGTCAGATGGCACGCGCCCGATCATCGTCAGGCGCACGGACATACCGGACGCGAGCGATCCCCGTGCTAAGCGGTTAGGCGTGGCCGCGAATATCATTGCGCATATGGACTATGATCCGGACGGCGAGATACTGGCGATGATCACGGCGAACGATGACGAAGTGATGCGGCTGATCAGGCAGGATGATGATAGCGCCGATGCAGTCGCGCAAGCGTTGGCAGCGGATGAGCAATTGACAGAGCGCAGTGAACAACTCGAAGCGCGGCAATACTTGCGGGTGTTGATCAGTGTGCCACTGGATAGCGCGATAGATGCCCGCGAGATAATCGAGCAAGTCGCCAGCATCGAAGGCGCTCAGATTGACTATGGCGCAAACTAAAGTCAACAACTCATTTTTGAAAGATAAGATCGCGCTGAGGATGAATCATCTGCCAGCGGGTGACTTGCGCGTGCTGGATTGCTTCAGCGGATCAGGGTTGATCTGGCAGGCGATTATCAAAGCGTGTCCAGAGCGCTCGATCAAGGTGTTACCGATTGACGAGCGGGACTATGACGGTGCTTTCCGCTTGCCGGGTGACAATCGGCGCTACCTTCAAGAGTTGGATTTGTCGCGCTTTAATGTGATTGATCTGGATGCTTACGGTGTGCCAGTTGATCAGGTAAACACCGTGATAGATCGGGGCTTTGCGGGTGTGGTGTTTGTGACGTTCATTCAGTCGTTGTACGGCATCATGCCGTACAATGTATTTACGCCGATTGGATTTTCTGAGACTCAGGTAAAAAAATGCCCCACTCTATTTTCAGAGCGGGGATGGCAATACTTTAGAGAATACTTGGCGGCGCGTGGGGTGACGAGAATCACGCACAGGTCGTACGGGCGCAAGCACTATCTGGCGTTCAATTGTGCTGGGCAACTCGCTTCTGGTTATAATACCCGGCAGGCAGAAACGGTTGCAAGTCGTGCTTGACGTAGTGGCGAACATTCAACGACTGGCAAAGGTCGATCATGCGGTGGGTGTAGTCCTCCCAATCGGTGGTCTTGGTCATCGGCAAGTAGTTGACGCGCCCGATCTTGTAGAGGTCAACGAACGAATGAGTCTCGCGCACGATCTGCATACTGGCTTCAACATCAAGCGTCGGCTCCAGCGACACCCACGTAAAGATTCCGGCGTCGTGGAATGTGCGCAGCGTGGCGATACGGTCGTCGGGCAGTTGCGCACCGCGTTCCCACTTCGCGGAGAACTGGGGGTCAAGGCTGGTCAACGTGCTGGCGAAGGCGTCGCGGTCGGGCCGGAACAAATCGAGATCACGCAGGGCGCGGCTGCCGCCTTTGGTGAGCGTGCAGAATGCCAGGCCATTATCGATCATGACTTCCAGCACGCGCCGCGTCAACGTGTTGTCGGTGGGGTGGTACGGGTCGGTCGTGAACGAAAGCATGACCTGCTCCGTGATTCCAGCGGCCTGATATTTTCGGGCGTCTTTCTTGAGTTTATCGATGAAGTTTTCGCGGGGATACGCACCAGCGTCAAACGATTCGCGGGTGATCTTCAGGACGGCGGGTACGTAGCAGTACGCGCATTTGTGGCCGCATCCACTGTAGGGATTGCAGGCCAGTGGCGCATACTCTCCGGCTTGACCAGCGGGCGCGTAGATGTACGAGCAGCCCCTGACAGATACGCCATCAGGGTTGACGGTGGCGGTTATGGGCCTGCCTCCGAGTTTGCCGTTTGCGCGGACGGCTTCGATCTTGGCGCTACTGCGAGACAGACCGCCAAGTTTTCCGAGGGTAGATGCGGCGTCGAACATGCTAATTTGATTGGTCATTTTTATTCCTCCATTGTTGATAATATACCAAATCGGTTTGGTTGTCAAATAGGAAATTATGGCACGTCCTAAAATACCCGTAGACGGCGCGGAGGTCGAAAAACTCGCATCATTCGGCTTGACCAATCGTGAGATAGGCGAGATGTTCGGCGCGTCCGAAGCGACGATCGGGCGTCGTTTTGCAAGTGAAACACGCAAAGGGCGGGCATCACTTCATAAGTCATTGCGCCGCAAGCAAACTGAGGTCGCGCTATCCGGCAATGTGACCATGTTAATCTGGCTGGGAAAAAACATGCTGGGGCAGATGGACAGGCAGCAAGTAGAATCATTAGCACTCGATGTGTCGAAACTTGATGATGAACAATTAGCGAGGTTAGTAAAGGGTGACGACTTACGCTCCATCATTGCAACTACGGGCCAAAGCGGAGATCGAGCGGCGCAAGCGAAGCAAAACGAAGATCGAGACTCCGCCATCGATTGAAGACTGGATGTCTGAAGTTTTCATCGAAGAACCGCAGGGCGATAATGTATCGGTTACCCGGTTCGATCTGTGGCCGAAACAGCGCGAAGCATTGCAAATCATTAAAAACACTGCACAAGTGATCATACTCAAAGCGCGACAGTTGGGCATATCGTGGCTAGCGTTAACGTATGCGCTCTGGCTATGCCTGTTTCACGATGGTAAGTTGGTGATGGTCTTTAGCAAAGATCAGGAAAGCGCTAACGAAATGATCCGGCGCGTGAAGGGCATCTACCAGCGGCTTAAGCACAAGCCCGCGATGCTGATTGTGGACAACGTGACGACGATAGGCTGGTCAAACGGGAGCCGGATCAAATCATTCGCAGCGACCGAGGACGCAGGATCATCATTTACAGCATCGCTCACCATCATTGATGAGTTTGCTAAGATGCGCTACGCGGACACGCTGTACACATCCGTCAGGCCGGCGATTGCGGATGGCGGCAAGATGATCATTATCAGCACGGCGAAGGGCGACGGCAATCCGTTTCACAAAATGTGGGGCGCGGCGGTCAAGGGGTTGAACAGTTTCACGCCGTTGTTCCTGGCGTGGCAATCGCGGCCTGATCGCACTGATGAATGGTACGCTCGCCAAGAAGCGGACGCGATTAGCAGCGCATATCACAGGCAGGAATATCCGGCGACACCGGACGAGGCGTTCCAGGATATTGGTGAGGATCGATTCCTGTCATCGATGACATTATGGGATGCGTGCCGCGAGGACTTATCACCGTTGTCGCCTAACGAGCCAATGGTGATCGCGCTCGATGCGGGCGTGAGTAATGACAGTTTTGGATTAGTCGGAGTTACGGCGCATCCGACGAAGCCCGGCAATTATGCTGCGCGGGTGATTCACCAATGGAAGCCGCCGCATGGCGGCAAGATCGACTTTCGCGGGAGCGCTGATTATCCGGGGCCGGATTGGTTGATCCGCAATGTGTACGCGCCTAAATATGCGCTCGTGCAACTCGTGTACGATCCATATCAGTTGGAGTCGTTATGCGCTGATCTAATGCGTGACGGCGTAATAGCGTGTGTGCCGTTTCCACAGCAAAAGGATCGGCTAGAAGCGGATAAATTCTTGTATGACATGATTTTGGCGCGGCGGATTGCGCATGACGGCAACGCTGATTTGCGCGCTCACATCGACAACGCGAATCGCAAAATCGATCCTGAATCTCGCAAGTTGAGGATCGTGAAGCGCGAGGAGTCCGGCAAAATCGATTTGGCAGTGTCGCTTAGCATGGCAATGTATACCGTCTACAGAATTATGGGGTGACGTATGGCCGATGCACTGACTACTGATCTATTCCAGGATTCCGTGACTGCTAATGACGCCGCCGAATATCAGGGACATGGCATCGTCAATTACGTGATTCCGTGGTACATGAGTCTTGCGGCATCGTTCCCATTGCCGACTGATCTACCGCCCGACTGGATGTATCCCGCGCCGCTTGTCGGTTACTGGACACGCGACATCATCCTACGCATGACGCCGCGTCACGAGCCGTTCTGGGCCGGCGCGATTGCGAAAGCGGCTGCTAAGATCGCGTCGATGTCATGGGAAATCAAGGGCGAACGCATCGATCGGTTTCGTAACATGCTGGTCGATTGGGGCGGTGATGGTTACGTGCCGTCACAGAAGCGCACGATCCGCGATTACCTGACGACCAACAACGGGGCCTTCATCGAAATCGTGCGAGCGTCTTCATCGGCTGGCTCTAAGATCATTGGACTGATACATCTTGATTCGTTGCGTGTTATGCGGACGAATGACCCCAGCATCCCCTATGTGTTCCTTGATTTGAAGGGCTACTATCACGAATTACGCGAGGATCAAGTCATCGCGTTGGTGGACATGCCGAACACCGCACAGGCCGCCTTCGGGCGTGGAACTTGTGCGGCGGACGACATCTATCAAGCCGTCTACAAAATGGCCGTGATGGATCGCTATTTGACCGAGAAAGTGACAGGCAGCGGCGCGAACGTGATCGACTTCATCACCGGCGTCAACGATGTGCAATTACAATCGCTTCTAAAAACGGCGCAGGCCGAGGCGATCAGCAAGGGTCAAGTGTACTATCAGGGTCACATCATTGCCGGAATCTTGGCGCAGGTCGAAATGCGGCATGAATCGATTAACTTGCGCGAATTGCCGGACGGCTACGAACGCCAGAAGGAAATTGAGAACGCACAACTTGCATACGCTAATCGCATCGGACTTGACCCGCAGGATGTTAACCCCGCCCTGCTAGGCGGCGGATCACTTGGTACGGGCGCGCAGGCGCAGGTGCTGCACGAGAAGCAAGAGGGTAGCACGCTGGCGTCGTATCAAAAAGAATTGACGCATCAACTCGATCAGAAGGTATTGCCCAATCGCGCCACGTTTTATTTTGCGGAGCAAGACCTGCGCGAAGAGATGTCTCGTGCGCAGATTCAACAAGCCCACGCCGCCACGCGCGCGACGCAGGTTGCGACCGGTGAGATTACGGCCAGCGAAGCGCGGGCGTTAGCGAAAGAAAATGAAGACATTCCGCAGGACATCACGATCGAGGTTTTAACTGATGAGCAAAAGCCGGTTGACGATCCAACGCCAGAGGTTGTGATCGAGGCGAATCCAGCCGGTGACGCGCAAATTCAGACTGGGCAGCCTGAGACGAAAATGGTTGACTACACGGCGATCAAACAACACTTACTCAGTATCAAAGAAGCGTTGACGACATGACCGAGCGCGCCGAAGTCCTCGCGTTGCTTGACGATCTGATCATCGCCGTTGATGATCGATTGGGCGTTGCTGAAAAAGCCGAGGGCTATCGACCGCTCCGCCAGCGCTATAACATCGAATTGTTTGGCGCGTTCAATGGCTATTTGACGATGGACGACAGCCTTGTCAAGGCCCGAAATGATGCGCGCAAATTGATCGTGGAGTACTTCTACGACGCTTTCATGCGTGGATACACCGAATCGGGCGGCGACGAAAGCGATCTGACGGGCGACAGCATTGATCTGGCGTGGTTGAACGACCGCACTGAAGCGGAGATCGGCTACGTGTTGACGGCGTTTGCTTCGCTCAGAGATGCCAAGAAACAGGACGACATCACACGCGATGACCTGATCGGGTTGGCACACGATCGCGCGGACGGATACACTGATTCGTTGGATATGGTCTACGCCGAAGGTCGTTTGCGTGGAAGCAAAAACATCATGCTCACAATGGTGGGTGATGATGGCAACGAATCGTGTGCTGATTGTCGATCGCGCAAGGGTAAACGCTATAGCGTCAAGAAGTGGCTGGCAATCGGCTATCCGCCATCTCGTGATTTTATTTGCCATGGATACAATTGTCAACACTATTTAATGACTGATGACGGTAAGCGGTTCACGCCATGAGAATTATCATCAAATCGAACATCACGCAGATCGCCGCTCGGTATCGTCGCATGGCGCGCAATTTGCCGGGCGTTGTCGAGCGCGCAATGGGTGAGTTCACGCGCCAAGAGGCGATCCCGCTTTTTGAGAAGGCGACTGGCACATGGATCAATCAACCGACGTTCGAGGCGCAACAAACGCCGCGCGGCTGGAAAGTTGATGTCGATCCTGTATTCCCGTTTGGCTGGGTTGATCGCGGTACGCGAGTGCGCTATGCCACACTGAGTCGTGATTGGCGTAGCAAGTCAAAGCCGAATGTCATCGCGGCCTATGCGGGTCGTGGACGGGTATTATTCATTTCGCGTAAGCGGCCACGGCCCGGTATTGTGGCGCGCAACTTTACGACGACCATCACAATGCGCCTGCAGCCCAAAGTGGCGCGATATGTGTGCGATGTATTGAATCAGGCATCATATGGAGCCGGACAGGGACTCTAAATGGACTATCCAACAAATAGACTTGTCACTGAGGCCGAATGGAAATTGATCCAACGTCTGCGTCAAATCTGTGGTTTCGCGCTAGTCGATTCGGATTTAATGATGATTTGGCGCTGTGGGCCGCCCGAACATTGTAACGGTCATGCGCCGCGCCAGCCCAAAACGGTCGAAGAGATGATCATAGCGGCGCGCAACTTGTAGCCATGTTGACATTTGTTGTATAATAACGATACAAGTGAATAGTGCGGCCTACAAGCCGCATCGGGAAAAGAAAGCCCGTCACCTCAATTTGAGGCGGCGGGCTTTTTCATTAGGCGGCGAGCATGGCACTTGATCCAGTAACGCGCGATAGTCTGATTAAACAGGTGAACATCGAGCGGCTCAACGCTGCGATATATTTGGCGTTAGCCCATCGGCTTGACTATCTCAATCTATCCGGCGCTGCCAAAAACTTTCGCGCGCATGGTCAAGAAGAAAATGAACATGCCGACAGGTTCGCCGCTTACGTCATCGCGCGTAACGAATATCCGTTGATCACACCGCTGGAAGGTGTCAACGTGCCTGAGCTGGACATGCTCACGGCTATTGCAGTGTGTGCGAATCTGGCATTGGCTCGTGAAAAGATCAATACCGAGTACATCAAAACGATCCACGCGCAGGCGCAGGCCAGCGACGATCCGCAAACGTGCGCGTGGCTGATCTGGGCGCTTGACGAACAGACCAGCGCCGAACGTGAACTAACCGAACTTGTAGCGCGGGCGCAATTTGCGCAGGGGTGTCCGGCTGCGATTCTCGCCCTGGACAAAGAATTAGGAGCCTGACATGCCATTTTCAATCAATCCTAAAAATGACGAGTTTGAAGTTGTAGACGATTCTGGCAAGATTTACGGTACACATCCTACACGCCGTCAGGCACTTGATCAACAGCGGGCGCTATATGCCAATGTGCCGGACGCAAAATCGGACAAGGCCGCCTACGATTGGGACAAGTGCATAGCCGATCAGATGGAAGAGTACGGCGATGAAGAGACGGCTAAAAAGGTCTGCGGCTCGATCCGCGCTAAGTACGGCGAGTATCGCGCCTTGTCGGATAAAGAGCGCGACGATATGGAAAGTGAATTGAACGTTACGCGGAAAGAGGCCAAGCCGTCATTATTCGAGCGCGTGTTTAATGCGCTGAAGGAAGGTCGCCGTAATAATAATACTGACGCGGAACGGCTCCAACATTTCCATGATCTCAGCGTTGATAACGGCGCGACGTGTCCATTCATCTATAAACAGATCAACGGCAAACATCGCTGGATTCTGCTATCTACAAACTCTTATCAAGATCGGGATGGCGAGATTGTGTCGCAGCAAGCGCAAGAGGCTGATGTTGAGCGGATGAATATCGGCGGCAATTATGGGCCGCTGCGTTTGTGGCACATAGGCTATCCTGATGTCGCGACCAAAGAGCCGGGGCCGGGCGTGGACATTGGCGATTGCGATTATTCGCAAATGTTGGGCCGCGTCCGGATAGAGTCCGGTACATTTCGAGACGAACGAACCGCCGCCGCGATTAAAGGGCGCGCCGATCAATGGGCTGGGTCGATTGGCTTTTTTCATCCACTTGATCAGCCTGATCGTAACGGCGTGTATGCCGATTCGTACACATTCGAGCGCAGTCTATTACCTCGCGGCAAAGCATCTAACTACTTGACACCGCTGGCCGCAATCGTGAAGGAGAACGACATGACGACGAAAGAGGAAAAGATCAAGCAACTGGGCGAACTCCTGGGCGATGCGGCATTGGCCGATGCCGTCCTCAAACAGGTTGATGCCACGGAAAAGGCGGCTCAAGAGCGTGGTCTGAAGTTCAAAGAGGCTGAGAAGAAACCGGAAGAGGTTGAGAAGAAACCGGAAGAGCCTGATTACGAAGCAATGGCGAAGGGCCTCGCGCCGTACATCGACAAGATGATCACGGCAAAGATGACCGAGACCATGAAAGAGGCTGCCACAAAAGAAGCCGGACTCGAAACGGCGATCACCGAATTGACGAAGCAAGTCAAGGAATTGACCGCCGATCAGCCGCGTGGCTTCTTCAATGGTTTCCGTCCGTCGCAATCAGGCGGTACATTGCTGCGGAGTGCGGACGGTACGCCCGTGGCTCTCAAAGAACAACACACCGATCCAGTCGATAGCGTCATCGATCAGTTGATCAGAGGCGCTCAAATGCCATTCATGCCATCGACGCCAACGCCGCCTAAAGCGTGAGCGCCGGTGATCTTAGGAGATTATCATGAGCAACCCATTGGAAGGCGTTGACATCAACGCTGTGATTGCTGCCTACAAATCGATGACCGAAGCCGGGATTACGTTCAAGGCTCCGGCGACCACGCCGACGAATGTTCAGGCGCATGGCCCCGGTGGTCTATTGTCGCCGTTCGGCCTGTCGCGTGACGTGTTCAACGCAATGATGATGCCCAGCACGGGCCTCATGATGAATCTGCCCGCTGAGGTTTCAAACGAGACCGCGCCGTTGTGGGGCATCCTGACGGGTCTGACGGCGACCAGCGGCAGCGAACAGGCTAACCGCTGCGATGATCCGCCGCAGGCGGGGCTGCTGAAACTCTGTACGCAGTCAGTGCCGTGGGGATGGTTCGGTCGAACGAGCCGCGACATGCGTCTCGATCAATTCGGGCAGATCATCAATCGTGGCGAGTTTCTCGATCATCAATTGATCGGTGATCCGTTCGGTGGCCCGCAAGTGCAGCAAACAACCGATCTGATTCCGGGCGGCACGCAGGACTTCCTGCGCGCAGGCTATAAGAAGGCGATGTTTGAGGTCGCGGGCGCATTGCTCCGCGATCAGGCCGGAGATGTATACACCGCCAATCCAGCCAACAATGTTGGCGGTGAGGAAGGAGGGCGCGTGTACTATCGCGGCCTGGACTTGCAGATCAACACGGGTAAGGCCGACGTGATCACGGGAGTAGCCTGTCCCGCTGCTGATTCCATCGTCGAATCGTTTGGCTCGCTGGCCGTCGAAACGAATGGTCAGGCGCTAGTCAGCCGCTTCGCTTCGATCTTGCGCCGCCTGAATATCATCGCGGCCCAGACCGGCATGGCTCCGGTAGAGTGGGTCATCGCCATGCGCCCGACGTTGTTCTATCAGATCACGCAGGTTTGGCCGTGCGCGTACATGACTAATATGTGCACGACAGCGAGCAATACATCTTCGACTTCGCAGCCGAACTTCACAAACGCCAACGATCTGATCGTCATGCGCGATTCTATGCGCGGAGATCTCTATCAGCGCACGGGGGGCTATCTGATCATCGACGGCGTTAAGGTGCGCGTGATTCTTGATGACGGTATCGCTGAGGTGAATCTGCCCGGCTCGTCATTCCGCAGCGATGTATACTTCATCCCAGTGCTGGCCGCTGGCCGACAAGTAACGCGGATGCAGTATTTCAATTTTGACGGCCCGTATGCGGCAATGGAAGCGGCGCGGGCGATGGGCTATCAGGCGTACTACGTGACGACCGGTGCGGGCCGCTATCTGTGGCATTCGCAGCCGCCCGTCAACCTGTGCATCAAGATGGTCGGCTGGACAAAGCCGCGCTTGATTCTTGAGACGCCATATCTAGCAGCGCGTTTGACGAATCTGGTTTACACGCCGCTGGCTCACGAGCGCGATTGGAACCCGTCGAATACGTCGTTCTTCGTGAACGGCGGACAAACGACGGAGTGGGGATCATTCTTCACCGTTTGATTCTAAACCGAATCACTTTGAAAGAGGCGGTGATGAGCCGCCTCTACCGTGAATCATGCGACCGATCATCATCACCTCCGACAAAACATCATGGTCATTGCGGCCCATGTTCTATCTCCTCACGAAATACTGGCCGCAGATGCCCCGCGCGTTGGTGGGCGGCTACACCAAGCCTGACTTCAACATCGATGCCGATTGGTATAGCATTGGAGATTTTGCAGACTATCCAGTTGATCGTTGGAGCGACGGCCTGATCGAATTCTTGAGCCACGTTGACGACGAGATTATCCTGTTTATGATGGACGATTACTGGCTAAATGCGCCGGTCGATCACGAGCGTATCACGGCGCTGAATGACTATCTGCAAACGCACGCTCAGATCGCACGACTCGATTTGACCTACGATCGCCTGATGAATAGCAATTGGACGGATATTGAGACCTTGTGGGACATCAGTGGTTTGATTCTATCCAATCCATCGCCTTACTATTTTTCTTATCAGGCGGCATTATGGCGCAGGTCTTTTTTCGTAAAAGCCATCGAGCGCCATGAGACGCCGTGGGAGTCCGAATTAGCGGGTAGCGAACGGCTTTATGTGACGAGCGGCCACGTTTTGGGTACGAAACAACCGCCGCTGCGTTACACCATCGCTGTACAGGCTGGCAAACTCACGCTTGATGGGGGCTACCAGCCAGTAGGTTATGGTCTGCAAGATGAAGATGCCGACTACATCTTGAAACAGAATTGGATTCCGGGTCAGATGCTAAACGAGGCGCAACATGCTTGACATTGATCTATTCATTCCCGCCGCGCCGAAGGACTATATCAAATTACCGTATGTGCTGCAAAGCGTAGCGCGTAATTTAAGCGAGATCAAACAGGCGCACATCGTGACGCCAACACCTATCAGCATCGATGAGCGTTATCCATTTGGGGTCGTGTATCATCTCGACTATACAGTGCTGGATTTCGACTACATGCGTTTCAAATTTCGCCCGACGTGGGTCTATCAGCAGTTTTTAAAGCTGTTTCAGCAAGTGACGGGCGAATGGTATCTGGTCATGGACGCAGATCGTTTCATCAATAGGCCGCAAGTTCTATTCGATGGTGAAACGCCGATCATGTTCTTGCGCGACCGAGACGAAAATCATGCGCCGTATTTTGAGTACAACCGGCAGATGATCGGTGTTGGCAGGGTTTTTGAGCACTCATTTTTGAGTGAATGCACGCTCTATAGCCGATTTTGGATTGAGTCCATGCTGATCGAATCGGGCTTGACGGTCGATGATTGGCTGGAGAGGTCAGCGGAAATCATTACGCATGACTGCTGCATTGCCGATGCAGAGTTGTACGGAAGTTTCGTTTATAGTTGGCGGCCTGATCTGTATCAGTACAGAGTCCTGCATGATCGCATGTGGGGCAAATATGCAAGTCAAGGCGACTGGTCGCCTGCTGAGATTGTGGGTTGTGTTGCGGAGATGAGTCAGCATGCCGATGTTGATTTCTTCACGGCCCATAGTTGGCACGATTAGGCATGACGCCCGAATTGTTGCGGCAACTCATTGATGAAGCCGAACACGACCTACCCGATCTACCGGAGGCCATCTTGAACGTGCCGGGTTATTCTGCGCCGAAGGTGCGCCGCCTACTGAATGCGCTATGCTCGCACCCCGGCGCGGTCTATCTTGAAATCGGCGTGTGCTATGGGTCAACTTTCATCCCGGCGATTTACGGCAACGAAACGCGAGCCACGTGCATCGATCATTGGCAGATGTTTGCAGGTTCACGAGCGATGTTTGATGCGAACGTGATGCAGCTAATACCTGATAGGGAATTTACGGCGCTGGCGGGTGATTGCTTTTCAGACGAGATCAAGGCGCAAGTCAAGCGCGGCGTGAATGTCTATTTTTATGACGGCGCGCATGATCGGGAGGCACACTATCAAGCCGTGATGCAGTACGCGCCGCTGTTGGCTGATCGATTCGTGATGCTGGTTGATGACTGGAATTGGTCAGAGCCGAATCATGGCGTGAAACAGGCGCTTGACGAGTTGGGATACACGCGCTTTGCCGAGCACAATTTACCCGGAGCGTATAACGGCGATCAAGCGGGCTGGTGGAACGGTCTCTATGTGGGGTTATTTCAAAAGGCGTGAAATGTTATCTTGGATACTTTTTAAGGTACTCTCTAAAATCGGATTCCGTCATAGTTCCCTTGCGGTGATTGCATTTTCCGCAGGCTGGCACAATGTTTTCGGCGGTGTATCCTCCACCGCGAGAGACTGGTATCTTATGCTCTTGATCAAGCGGGACATTCTTTATTCCGCAATAAGCGCAAGAATTATCGTACTTGGACAGAATGTCAAGCCACTGATCGGAGGTCAACGTATGTTCAAGACCTTTAATCCTGGCTCGTCTGTCATGCTTGTGTTTCTTGTGAATCTCTGGATTGTTTTTTCTTTGCTCACGTGCCTTAATAGTTTGTTTGGACTGATGCCGTTCACGGAATTTTCGCATGTATGCTTTGTATTCATCGGTCTGTCTACGCTTAATTCCGCGAACTTTTATTTCATCAATATGAGTTTTGGAATACTTGGCAGTGCGAATCTTTATCTCATCTTTGTGAGATTGGTAATATGCTTTGTCGGCCTTTTTCTTTCTCTCTTTTTCTTTTTCGCTGATAGTCCCATTGTGTCTTTTCTGTTTAGCCCATTCAACCTTATAGCATGTCGCGCAAAGACCTTTGGAATGATGAGTCTTAAGGCATTTGCATTTAGAGCACACTATAAGATTGACTTTGTTTTCGGAAAATCTAGATATGGTGTAGCACCCATGACATAGACCGTTAGCCCATATCCTCAATGGTCGTTTGCAGCGCGTGCATTCAGTTAGCGTACTTTTCTTCATGTGATATGTATATCACAACTGAAAACAAATGTCAAATCTAAAAGTTTGCATTAAGCCGTCACTAGATAAAATACAGCCCACCAATGGCATTGGCAGAGTTGTCTATGCTCAATATAAACACCTGCCGTCATTTGGAATAGACTTGGTTGAAGACCCGCGAGACGCTGACATCTATGCGCCACACACGCAGAGCTTTGGATACGATGACGTTTCGGTTTTGAGCGTTCATGGATTTTATTGGCTTGGTGATTTACGAAGTGGAAAATACAGTGAATATCATGCCAGAGCAAATCAAGAGATTATTCATGCCCTACGCCTAGCCAGAGCTGTTACAGTTCCTAGCAAATGGGTTGCTGAACCTATAAAAAGAGACATGCGGATCGACCCGGTGCAGATCGGGCACGGTCTAGACCTTGAGAAGTGGCAGCCTGACACGCCCCGCGATTACATCCTGTGGAATAAGAACCGGGTACAGGACGTGTGCAATCCAGTCGGCGCATACGAAATGGCAAAGCGCGGCCTGCCTGTGCTTTCCACTTTTGCGCCGGACGGTGTAGAGCCACTAAAGAACATGGAAGTTGTCGGCCTGAAATCTGAGGACGTGATGCGGCGCATGGTGAGTCAGGCGGGCTTGTATCTCGCCACGGTCAAAGAAACTTTTGGCATTGGCACGCTGGAAGCGTTAGCGTGTGGCGTACCGGTGGTAGGTTTCGATCATGGCGGGACGGCTGAGATTATCACCAGCGGGTATAACGGCCTGCTTGTGCGACCGGGTGACTATGACGCGCTGTATAAAGCGTGCCAGACGGCATTTGAGAGACGCGCTGAGTTGAGTAAGCACGCGCTGGAAACGGCGCAGCATTACGGCTGGCCGGATGTCATGCGGCAATACGCCGATCTGTATCAGCGTGTCTATGATGAGAGGCAACACGAGACGCATGGCGTCAGCATTGTCATCACCAATCACAACTATGGGCAGTACATCCAAGAAGCGATTGACAGCGTAGGCCGACAAACGCGCCCGGTTGATGAAGTGGTCATCGTGGATGACGGATCAACAGACGGCAGCGTCGAAGTTATCAAGCGGGCGATCAGTGGCTCTCACCTATCTGATCGATGCAAATTGATCGTGCAAAAGAATCGCGGAGTGGCAGCGGCGCGCACGGCGGGCTTAACAGCGGCGACACAGCCCTATGTATGCCTGCTTGACGCCGACGATGCAATCGCGCCTGAGTTTGTGGCGCAACTATTGCCACCGTTGATCGATGATCGGGCGCTGGGCATTGCCTACTCTGCTGTGCTATCGAGATCGGAACGCGGTGACATTCGGATGTGGGAATTCGAGCACGACTTCGACTTCGACGCCGTATCAAAGCCGTCATCCCCGCCCGTGGCGTGTGTGCCGAGTGCGTGTCTATTCCGCCGTGAGATGTGGCTGCGCGCGGGGCCACACAAACAGGAATATGCACCGGGTGAAGATACGGAGTTTTGGACACGCGGCCTATCGATCGGATACAAGGCACGGCGCGTGACGAATGAACCGCTGTTCCTATATCGCGTTCACGATGGGAGCGCTAGTCGCACGAAGCCCTACCGGCGCATCGATGATCGTCTGCCGTGGATGCGTGACCGGCGCTATCCACTAGCCGCGCCGTCTAAGTATACGCCGTTGATCATGTCGTATAGTGAGCCGAAAGTGTCCGTCATCGTCAAAGGCGTGCGCGACTTGCCCGATACGCTCGACAGCCTGTTAGGTCAGACCATGCGGGAATGGGAAGTGATTGTTGTCGATGATCAACCTGTCGCCTATCTCCAGTATCCATTCATCAGGCAAATCGACGGTGATTGGAATGACGGTCTGAGAGAGGCCCGCGCCGATCTAGTCATGTTGATGGACAGCGGCGACATGCTCTCTAATTCGGCGTTGGAGGAAATGCTCAAGGCTCATATCGCTGCCGCCGGGCGCTATATCTATACCGATCGGATTGTGTTGGATGATCGGCGGCAAATGCACGGCGTGAAAGCGGCGGAATATCAACAAATCATTTGGCAGAAGCCGTTACATGGCCTTACAGCCCTGATCCCGCGTGATTGGGCGCGCGAAATCGGCCTAAAAACAGGCAAATCCGATGTGGCGGATTTCTATTCCCGTTTGGCACTGGCCGGCTATGGCGGACAATATCTGCAACGGCATTTGCTGATTACGCGGAAATCTGAGGCCAATGCTCTCTCTCCATCACGGCGTAAGAAGTTAGGAGGCTTAAAAATGGCATCATGTTGTGGTGGTAATGCGGCGGCTCTGCTGGCTGCCAAGCAAGCGATCGAGGGGATGAGCCTGACATCCGGTAATGTGATCAAAACGTCTCGTCCCGCGCAACAGACGATCGGTCAGTCTGCCCCCGTCCCGCGACCGATCCCGATTCAAAACGGCAAGATCAGGCTGGAGTATATCGGTGCGAATGCCGGTTCGGTGACCTACATGATCAACGGTCATCAGGTTCGCGGCGGGCGTAATGAACTTGACGGCGTGGTAGAGGTTGATCAGCCTGATGCCGAACGCATGATCAATATGGGATTTTGGCGGCCGACGAGACAGGTTACGGCGGTTCCGGCGTGACGATTTGGCAATTCGTACTCGTGACGCTGGCGGCATATCGCGTATCGCGCATGATCACGCTGGAAGATGGGCCGCTTGATGTGTTCGCAAAGATACGCGGCGTGTTTGATCCGAATCAACGCACGTGGATCGGGCGCGGCTTGAACTGTGTATTATGCGTCAGCATTTGGATGGCTGGACTGGCGGCGCTGATCGTCAGTGCATCGTGGATCGAGTGGTTGGCGATGGCGGGCGCGATAGCCGTTTATCGCGAGGTGATTTCGAGATGACGACAACCGTACCAACACAAGGCGGCCCGGCGCGGCCTGTGAGACAAGACGCCAGCGGCTTGAGAATTGGCGGCCCGGCATTGCCAGTGTATGGCTTTGCCAATGAAGCGGCAGCGATTGCGGCGGGCTACACGTGTGAGGGCGGCGCAGCCATGTCGGTGTATGTCGTGTCGGCGGCGCAATTGGCAAGCGGTCAATTTTATCTCGAAGGTGATCCTGCCGCGTTGCCGATCTATACCGCGCCCGCTGGATCGATGGTTGAGGGCGATTTAGCGCAAGCGATATTTTTAACCGGTGGGAGTTTGTAACCCATGCAAGGTTTTGTCAATGACCAATCTATTACCGCTTGAGACATTCCGACAACAATTTTCCTACCATCCGTATCACTTCTGGGGATTGACTAGCGCAACACATTTTCCAGTATCGTCTGACTGCGCCGATCTGGTCTATCAGTACGCATGGCAGGCCAACGACAGCGCCGGACGCGAAGACGTAGCGCAGGCGATTGAGGCTGCTGAGAAACGCTTACAAGAACATTTACGCTACAGCATCGCGCCGCATTACGTGACTGAGACGCTGCCCATGCCGCGCTTTTTTGATGGACGACTTGATCGTTTGCAGTACAGCGGGGCTGATGGCCGCTGGCTCGATTTGCAACTTGGCGAGGGAAAAATCCGATCGATCGGTGTTGAGACGCGGACACTGATCGGCACTGTCACTACGGCAGGCGCTACACTCGTTTTTAGCGATGCGGACGGCGACGGCCTGAACGATACGTTCACGGCGACGATTGCCACGACTGTAACGGACATTACCGAAATCGAAGTGATGTTTGTTAGCGGCGATCGCTGGACAGGTGAGGCAGCAGGCGACAAATGGTCAATCAGGCCAGTCAATGTTTCAATCAGCGGTGGTACAGCGACGATCAAAGGTCGCATCTGGCAGATTGTGCGGCCTGTACTATACGAATCCGGCAGCGCGATCGATCCTAGCGTTACAGCCAATTACGCCGCATCGCTGGAAATCTATCGGCACTACTGCAACACCAGCGGCCAAACGAATGACGACGCGCAAGCCATGCTGATCTGGGAGACGCGGCCTTATCCATTCTATTATGGCAGTGGCTCGCCGACAATTCAGAATAGTGCTGATCCGGCAGCAGTAGGATATGCCATCGCACGTGTGTCTCTGCGCGATGCCGAGCGCGGGATTATCGGTCTAGGCGAGGCGGCTTATGACACGACATCGAGTCAATGGATCGCGTTCGGCAAGATCAAATATCCGCCCGATCGAATCGTGATCCGCTATCTGGCAGGTGAACCACTGGACAGTGCCGGGCATGTATCAGAAAGATGGGCCAAAATCGTAGCGCGTTTTGCGGCGGCTGAGTTGGGCAAACGGGTATGCGCGTGCAACAGCGCGAACCGAATGATCTACGAACAGCAGATCGATCGAGCCTTTGGCGGTGACGCGCGAGTTGAGAAATTCACGATGAGTATGGAAGATCAACTCTCGCCGTTCGGCTATAAAGAGGGTCAACTCTATGCGTGGCGCGCCATGCGCAACCTGCGTCAATTAGTCGGGGTATTAGGATGACGGGCTTCGTGTGGGATGATGTAATCACCAATATCGCGTCAATCTCCGATGACGATCTGACCTCACGCGGGATCACGATCTACAGCGTGCAGCCGCTCTTGGGGCAGGATTGCCGGACGCCGATGATGTTTCCGTCGCGTAATCCGACCGTCAATGTACAGAAAGTGCAGCGCGTATCATTCGGCCAAGCGACATCGAACGGTACGCGCCACAAAGGTGTGGCGATTTACACACTGGACTGGATTTACCTTCACATTCAGTATACGCAGGGGATGAACCCGCGTGAGCATGAATCAAACATTCGCAAGAATCTCGCGGCGATTTTCCGGGCGATGACGCGCCGCGATCGGTCGCTAGGCGTCGGGCGCGTCCTGCCTACGACCGCCGAGATTGACTACAATCTTCAAGACCCAACCAGCGGCAAGCAATTTCTGGGCGCGCACGTTGTATTGACTGTTGACGAAATCTTTGAACTATAAAAGGAGAGAGTAACATGGCAACTATCACACCTCAGACGGGCAGCAATCAGGGACAAGCGTTAGCGTGGTCTAGCGCGGCAGTGGCCGGCGACGAACTATTGAACAGCGGCACCGATGTTATGGTGTTGCACAATACCAGCGCGGGCGCGATCACTGTGACAGCCACTAGCCAGAAAACGATCGTCGGCCTAGACATCGAAGACCCGGCCTATTCGGTCGGTGCTGGCGCATATGGAGAAATGGGGCCATTTGATCCGACGATCTTTAACACGGCGGCGGGTGCTGTTTCACTATCGTACAGCGGCGCAAGCATCACGGGTCTGCAAATCGCGGCGATTCGCTAAGGAGAAAATCACATGAGCGGAGCACAAACAACTCAGGCTATCAATTTTACGGATGCCTCAATCGAAATCCGCGTGAGCGGCGGCAATTGGATTCCGATTTGCGGCGAGGCGTCATCGCTGGGCGTGAGCGGCGGCGATCGATCGCTGTCCGAGTTTTTCACTTTTTGCGGCGACACGCCGATCGTGCTGCTAGGTAAGCGAGCCAAAATTCAATTGGCGTTGGCCGTCGCCTACACGGAAGGCTTGGCGGATGCTTACGTGATGGTCGAGAATGCCTATCAGATCAAGGGCACGATTTTCCAGTTACGTTTTGCGCCACGGGGCTATGCGTCTGGAAACTTCTTGTTCACGTCCGACGAGAATTACTCGTTCGTATCATCCCACCCCTATCCCGGCGGCGCATCCAATAGCGCGGATGTGACGAACTTCACCTGTAACATCGAGACGAGCCAACTGACCCGGAGCACAATCGCATGAGCGAAGAAGAAAAAACACTAGACGTTGACGGCATCTTGTCCAACGGCACGAATGCTTTTACCAATGAAGCATTGGGGATTGCGCTCGTGGTCAAGCCCGTGTTGACGGACGGCGATTTCACCAAATGGGTGACGGGGGTCTCTCTCTCCGAATCAACGCCTATCGTCGTCACACGCTCGCAGTTGTTCACGAATGCGATCAGGGCCGGTATCATTGTGCATTGCACTGATAGGGCAACGGTGGATACGGCCAGAAACATCGAGGCCAAGCGGGTGCAATGGTACGGCGCGCGGCTCATGGACGTGTACTATCAGTATGCTTTTGTTGACCCAAACTAATTCTGGCGGCGGCGGATTATGCCGCAGGCAAAGAAGTATCACCGCCGCCGGAACTGATCATGCTGTGGAACTGGCGCGCCTACTGGCATGATTTCGGGATGCAGCCCGTCTCAGGCACGATGTCTGATCAGCCCGCGACGTTCACGCGCCGCGCGTATTACCTTGAAACAGTCTATTCACTGATGAAAGATTGGTACGATCACAAGAGTGAAAAGTTTACTGATTCGCAACGTAAGTTGTTTGATTACATCATGAAATTGAGGCAACAACGAAATGCCCGTTCAGGATGAACTCCTATTAACGCTTCGAGAGATTGGGGCCGGGGACTTAGCCGATAGTCTTGGTGGACTGGCTAAAGACCTTGATGCACTCTCGAAGTCCGAAAAAGAACTTGTCAAGAATACCGACAAAATAGCCAAATCGTTCGGCTCATTACGCATGGCCGGACGCGGGCTTGCAGAACTAGGACGCGGCTTTGAGGCATTAGGCGGACTATTCAATAATGATGCTTTGCGCAAATTGGGTGATTATTCGCGCGGGGTTGGAGAGATCACGCGCGGATTTAGTGATCTGAAAAATGTAGCACAGGAATTATCACGAGGGGGGTTGCTGAGTAAACTAACATTGGGCGCAGGCGCGGCTGTTGGCGGCGCATTCATCGGCTCGCAAATCTATGATGCGACGATCGGAAAACTACAAGGCACCGATACCGCGACGATCCTCGATCAGATGCGGCAGATTATCGAGGCGGGTTTTAACGCAGATACGCTGAAGATGAATGTACAAAATGCCGCAATTCAGGCAAATATACTTGCGGCGGGCGGTGATGTACTCTCGAAACTCGCTCAACAGACTGCCGATAAACGCGCCGCTGAAAACAAAGCGCGCTATGCGTTGCCATTTAGTCTACTGCCAGCCAGCGAACAGGTTAAAAGCCCGTTGACGCAGCACATGCAACAATATCAGCAAGAACAAGCAAAACTTAAATTGTCGGGTATGGCCGGTGTTGGTACAACGATCAACACACTGGGCCAACTCGAAGCGCAAATCCAAGCACTGAATACCAAGCGCGAAGGCAATGCCATAGCGCACGGTATGAAAATGGCGAGCATTGAGCGCGATGCTCAGCAGCAACGCTTGCAAGTTTCTCAACAGTATGCCTCCGATCTCGCCGCGATCGAGAAACAATATTACGCCCAGCGGTCGCGTGTCGCGGCTCAATTCGGCCAAGAAACCGCGCGCATGGAGGAAGATCACCAGCGAGACATTCGACGCCTGCAACAGGATCATTCGCTCCGCTTGCGCAAATTGGCTGAATCGCGCGATGCGTTGGGCATGTCGGATGAGATGGAAAGTTACAAGATCGAACGCGATCGGGCTGAGGAAGATTATCAAGTCCAGGCCCAACGGCGAAACGAAGATTTTGCGCTGCAACTCGCCGACATGGAGCAAGCCTTCCGCGATCAACGTGACGCACGCACTCAGCAATATCAACAGCAATTGCAACAGATTAATCAACAAGCGCAAGACCGGCGCAATGTTGAAACTCAAAACTGGCAAGCATTGTTACAAACGATCGTCCTGCAAACTACGGCGGCGATCGCACAACTGAATAAGGAATTTGCGAAACTGCAAACACCAAGTAGTGGGTCATCACCCGATACAGCATCGCATGCCTGGGGCGGCTATCAAACGAGGACCGGCACGGCCTATATGCACGCTGGCGAATTTGTATTGAATGCACAAACGGCGCGAGCAATGGAGGCTATTACTGGGCAAAGACTTAGCCAATCGAGTGTCATCAATTCGACAGGCGGCACAACGATCAATCTGTCCATGCCGATGACGATCAGCGGCGCGCAGGCTGAGCCAGAAGTTTACCGGGCAATCGTGCATACCGAGATCGTCAACCTATTTAATGCAGCGAGCCGATAATGGCTGATTTTAGAATTGCCTCAATCTCTAGCGGTGTCGCCCTGACGGGTGTTGCTGATTTTTCGTCAGGCAGCACTGCCGTGCACGGTACGGGGACATCTTTCTCGTCTGAACTTACTGCCGGAGATGTCTTGATTACTGGAGCCGGAAATGTCTATGCCGTATCATCCATTACAGATGATGACGATCTTGTGTTGCAAAGCAATGCTACAGCGACTGAGGCAGGCGCGACCATGACGACGGTTGTGCTCACTAATGTCGAGACGTACAGCACGCCAGCGCAAATACCTGTCGGCAGCATTCAGCGCTGGGCAGAATCTTTCGATACCGGCGATGGATTGGCGCGTGGGTTGGGGCGTCTATCGGCTAGTTGGCTATTTCCGAATATCGATACTCTGACATTCGCCGGGTTGCAGGCGATTTGCTCCTCGAAGTCGATCGATGTTTATATGCGTACTCTGAATGATCTTCGGTTGGGAACCTATCGAACTTATCGAGCGGGGTTAATTTGGCCTGACGACGAAGGGCAATATGGCAATAGCAGCACGATGCCATTTAAGATTGAATTTCGGAATATACAGTTACTTTGAGGAGAGTGAAATGCTCTATCTACCGAACGAATCAGGTCAAGGCTTAGTCGAGTACGCGCTAATCGTGGCATTGTTGGCGATCGTGGTAATCGTGATCCTGTCTCTGCTGGGGCCTACGATCGGGAATGTCTTTTCAAACATCTACGCGAGCGTGTAAAAAACATGCGCCGGAGTCCTGTTAGGGATAGCCAGCGCATGCCGACGTTCACACGTGAGATTTGAGTCCTGTTAAGGATAGCGCCACTCACGCGGGGTCTGCATCTACGCGAGCGTGTGAGAAATATTCGTCAAGCCACTCAACGCGACGCGGGCCTAGATTGCGGATGTAGAAAACAAATACTGGATCATGAAGGCGCTTCAAAAAGACATTAAGCGGCTCATTGGCGTATCCGGGATTTGCGCGCAGCCAGTATGTGACTACACCGATTGCGTTTGTCAGTGATCTGTTTGAGTTACCACGCAAACGATTTTCATATTGTGTTTGATGAGCGTGAGCGAATGCTTTGAGCGCTGTTTCCATGACTAAATTATAGCACGAGTGTCAATGAATGACGGTCTTACCTCGAATCGCAACAGCAGGCGAACTTGCCAAATTGCGGAGTGATAATCAGTCCTCGCAGGTCTATTTAACGATCCCTAATCCGCCCACGATCTATACTGCCCGTCTTGCGGCGGTTCCCTCGTCAACGGACTCTGTCGCTTCTATTACGTATAACAACGGCTCAGGCACGCACACGGATATCCTGCCCGACATGACCATGCTCGTCGGAACGTCGGCGGGCGCGCGCGATAAGGGCGAGGTACGCATACGCAATCTGACAGGTATCGGAGCCACGTCCGGCACGTTCAATATCGGCGAGGAATCGGCAATCGATTGGCCGAGCGGCGCGTACCTTACTGTGATCGATGATTTCTTGCTGTGGCCCAAGCATCCGCGCCTTGTCAACAACGTCTATTTTATGGACTATGACATTGTTTACTCAGCGCAGAATAGTCACTGTGACAGTATCCCGATCATGGGGGCGGCTTACGTGGCATGGCTGCGCGGAGGTACAGTCAATATCACACCGGACGGATCACAATCATGGGCATTGAACAACTCGATCGATACCTATCTTTGGACTGCGCCGGGGGCCAGTGCGACAGCCAATTTGAATACGGCTACACCGACAATCACGTACAACGCAACAGGCCGGTATCGTATCTCATTGACCGTTCACAATGACGACGGCGCGGAATTCACCGGCTACCGTTACGTGTACGTGCTCGATCCGACTCCGAATCAAGAGGCCAACGGAGCGATCACGACGTTTCAGATCGAGGAATTTAGTGGCGCGTATCAAAATGGCGGCTGGACAGTGCGAACCGCCATGCAAGAAAATGCGGCCACAACATTGATCCGCGATCGGGCGATGATCATTCTACATAGCCGAGATTGGTATGGAAACGTCGAGGGATCGATCGGCTACGTGGCGGGCTGCGAGAATATCCGATTTGTCGGCTGGATCGATGGTGAATCGATTCAATGGTCGCCGGAGGGCAGACCATCGACTGTCATTTTCAACGCATCAACGGCCAATGTGTGGCTTGATAAGATGACGGCCTTCCCAGCTGGACTAAAAAATCGCACATCAGTGAATGCGTGGTTCAAGTTCAATGGCTTGACGGCAAAGGCTGCGACGTGGCAGATTCTACACTGGCGCACGACGGCCACGCGCATGATGGATGTTTTCGCATGCGACAACTCGCTGGCCGCCATGCGGCTTGAAGCGCCGGGCGCTCAAACGATCTGGCAGCAGATCAACACCATTCTCGAATCAACCGTGTTGGCTAAAGCCTGCTGTGATCGTTACTCGCGCTTGTTCATGCAGGTCGAGCAAAATCTGACCGACACCACCTCTCGTGCGGCGATCCCCGAAGTGATGACGATTGCCAAGACTGACTGGATGAATGACATCAACTTTGATAGGCGCGAAGTCGATCAAGCGGCCTATGTCGATCTATCCGGTGTGCGCGTGTTTGGTGGAGTTGCCACGCCGCTATTCAGCCTATCGCCGGGCCATGTCTTCGATCACTACGGCGCATCGGAAGTGGCCGATCGGTTGGTGCTGGAGGATCAGGCGCAGGCAAATGCGCTGGCCGGGTTGTATCATGGCTGGCGAAACAATCCCTATCCCAATTTCCGTTTGTCGTTGGCGCAGCACAACCCGATGTTCGATATCGCGCCTCATCAATGGCTAATCATCACGCCCGATTCAGATGATACACCGCGCGGCATCGCCGATCCAATTCGCATCATTCCGCGCTCGATCGGGTATTCGTATCAAAACGGATTTTTCACAATGGATGTCGAAGTTGAGGCCGAAACATTTGAGCAATTAGCGATCACCGGTGATACACCGGCAGACCCGCCCGATCCGCCTTATGTCCCGCCTGTGCTGCCGCCCGACATTCCACCGATCGTGCCGCCCGGCTTGCCTGCCGATGCGACCGAACTGTGGTTGATGTTGCACAAAGGCACGGGCACCGGTTACAATATCCTGTGGTCGAGCGATTTCACATTCAGCACGGACCTTAACGATGCTTCGTACAGTTTGATGGATTCGTGGCCGGCTGGTTTCGACTCAACCTCAGACAGCGGCGGCATTTTCCGCATGACGGCGGACGGCGCGAATCTGTACATTTTCCGTAACAACACGATCTGGCAATGCACTAACGTCGCAGCAATTCGTGCTGCCCCAGCCACTACACCGACATGGACGCAGATCGCGGCGGTTGGGGATAGCGTGCTGGGCCTGACGCTGGAGCGCGTTGGAGCAATTGAAGTTTATGGCACGCGCCTGCTTGCTACGGGTCAGATCGGGCCGACGAGTCGCAGTCTGTGCTATGGCGAATACGACGGTTCAGCGTGGACGTGGAGCAATTTCGTGCTAGGCAGTATCGGCACTGGCCCGGCCTCGTATTGCACCTATCAGCGCATCAACACGCGCGGTCCTGCGAACCTCAGCCTACAAAACGTCTACTCCAATGGCGGATCTCTACTCAATTCGTTCACGTGGGCCGCAGGTGTGGCGGCCAGCGTCAGGATGTGGCGCAACTACAACGCCGGGACAGTTTACGTCGGTTCACGGCCCACACCTGAAACGACGATCCGCATTCACAACGCGATTACCGGCGCGCTGCTGTACGATACCGGCTATACCGATACAGAGTTAGCGGCCTTGCGCGGCGCGTTCTACGGCGCTCAGATTTACGTGATCACGCGCGATGGACAATTCCATTACAGCATAGACGGATCATCGTTCGTATCGCACAGCACATGGGCGGCGACTGCGGGCTTAGGCGGCGAGGTTCAGGACGCAGCCAAGAATGGCGGCGGCCCGCTGGTCTGGTGCGCGGGCAATACGACCAGCAACGAGGTTGTCCGTAATGCAAAAGATGGCGCGACCGGCACATTCGCAAATAAGACCGGCAATATCTGGTCACTCATCAGCGGCGATGTCACATTCAATGGTATGCAATTGGTTTTCATCTAGGTGACGTATGGCAACTTTTGAAGATGCGGTAAGAGCGATCCAACATCACGCCTCATTCAAGCAGAACACGCTCAAATCGTGGCCCGCTTTTTTGGGTAATGGTCAAGGCACCGTTGAGAGCACACAGGCGAATTTTTCTTACGTGCGTTATCCGCTTCAATCATCGCCGTCCGTCGAGATTTTAAACGTCAAATGCGGCGCGGGATACGATGGGATGCGCGTGCGCGTCGGCTATACCGCCGAGCAACCGGAATTGCTGCAAGTGCTCACGGTCGATGATCCGCGCTTTGAGTTGTCGGGCACAGATGATGAAGGTACGGGCGGCGTGCCGGGCGCGTTCATCGCAAAGCACGCCACGCAGCATTCGTGGCTGAATACCGATCCAGTATTCATCAAGTTTTTTCAGGTCACCGATCTTGGCGTTTACCCCGCTGGCGGGATGAGTATTGCTATTCAGCATGGCTTCATCCCGCGATCGGGCGTGGATATTTACGTCGATGATCAGACGATCGATATGACCAGCTACGTTCCCGGCAGTGGTGCGCTGTGGGCGCTCATCAGCGTTGACGATGTAGGCGACATTGATGTGACGCTGGGCAGCAATGTAGGCTCGCTCATAAGCCTTGACTATACCTCGATCCCGGATACGCCATCCGGTAATTTTCGATTGGCCGCCGTGATCCTGTTTGCCGGACAGACCGAGATTGTTCTGAGCCGAGTTCGTCAGGACATTTTCGATTTGCGCTGGCCTCAGGAACGCATCGCCGGAGATCCGGGTGATATGTTCGGGCCACAAACGGCGAACACGATTTTCGCAGGGCCAGCCAGCGGCGCGGCGGCGCTGCCTGCCTTCCGTGCAGGCGTGACTGATGACATCGCATCAGGCGTGTTCCCCATCGCGCGCGGCGGAACGGCCGCTGCGACTGCAAATGATGCGCTCAATAATCTACTACCGTCACAAAGTGCACAAACTGGTAATTCACTTCACACTGACGGATCGAATTCATACTGGGGGCCAGATGGTGGGGGCGGTGGCGGTACGATCACGATCACCACTTTACCCATCGGCACGATCACGCCATTTGGTGCGGCCAGCATTCCGTCAGGCTGGCTCGAATGCAATGGCGCGGCGGTATCGCGCACGACCTACGCCGATCTATTCGCCGTCATCGGCATGACATATGGATCGGGTGATGGTTCAACCACGTTCAATCTACCTGATTTTCGAGGCCGCGCATCAGTCGGACAAGGCACAGGTAGCGGACTATCACCGCGCGCGTTGGGCGCAACAGGCGGCGCTGAAACTCATACGTTGATTGAAGCCGAATTACCCGCACACACGCATGACATTGATCTCTACGATGCCGCATCAGGCTCGCCGGTCGTCACTAAAACCGGCGATTCAGTCGGCAATGTTGCGACGATTCAAAGCGGATCAGCGGGGAGTGGAGCGGCTCACAACAACATGCCGCCGTTCCTCGTTACGGCATGGATCATCAAATATACTGATACGGCGACTAGCGCGCTGATCTTCAATGATGCCGAAGGCGATCCGGCTAATGTCACGCTCTCGAATGCTGATGGCACATCGATCTATGCAGCGCGCCGCGATCATGCGCACGCGCTTGACGTTACTATCGCACCGACATGGACGGGCGCGCATACATTCAGTAATCAGTCGATCACCATCACCGGCGACAATGCCTACGGTCTGATCGCATTCGACTACTACGATCCATTCACGCCCGATCGCGGCCCGGCCTTCGCGGGCGCACGCGCGCGGGGCACCACCGCTTCACCGGCGCAGGTACAAAATGGCGATGTTCTGGCGCGCTTCAGTGGACGCGGCTATGACAATATAGGCTGGCCGACCGATTCAAGCGGCGGCGTGGATGTGGTCGCGGCTGAAACGCACACCAGCACGAGCAAAGCCACGCGCATCGAATTCATGACGACGCCAAGCGGATCGGCGACGAAGGCAACGCACGTCACGATCGATGAAACCGGTTTATTGGCGACAGATACCTTTGAACTTGCCACGTATGCGTTGACAGCAGAAGTAGCCGGGGCGATACTCGTCAGAACTGCCACGCCAAATATCGTCGCCACGCCAGCGAGTGGTAACGCACGCGGGACTTACGCCGTTGATTTGCAGATGTCTCGAATATCTGCCGCGCAAGTTGCATCTGGAGATTATTCAATCATTGTGGGAGGCTTTCAAAATACGGCCAGCGCCGCTGAATCAAGCGTAATCGGTGGAATACAGAATACTGCATCCGCAACATACTCATCGGTGATTGGAGGCATCCAAAATACCGCATCTGGCCTGTATGCAGTTACGACCGGAGGTTATTTGAATGTCTCTTCAGGGCAAGCGGCAGTTGCGCTTGGCGGAGTTGGAAATATAGCTAGTGGTGGTTACGCGACAACAATTGGTGGTTATCAAAATCGCGCACAAGGATTGGCTTCAATTGCGATGGGATGGCAGGCTGACACCGGCGTAGGATTCAATGGCACATTCGTCTTTGCCGATTCGACTAGTGCGGCCTTCGTTGGAATTGCAACGAACGAATTCGCAATTCGTGCGCGCGGTGGATTCCGTCATGCCTACGACGGATCAAATTACTGGACAGCGCAGGTGTCGAGCGCAGGCGCGGTCACACTCAACGCAACCGGTGCGAGTTCTGGTTTTACATTCAGCGATACGGTGACTGTCCCGCAACTGATCGATTCCGGTCTAACGGCCTCGACCTTCGTATACTCCAATGCGTCACAACAACTCACGTCATTGGCAAACGCAGTGGGCGTTCTGACCAATGATGGTGCTGGGAACTTCTCCTATTCAGCCGCAGGCTCTGGCACAGTGACGAGCATCGCCACGACAGCGCCGATCACGGGCGGCACAATCACCACCACCGGCACGATCGGGATCACGCAGGCGACCACCGCGACCGATGGATACCTATCGTCTACCGATTGGAATACATTCAACGGCAAACAGGCGGCGGGCAATTACATCACGGCTTTGACGGGCGATGTCACGGCATCCGGGCCGGGCAGCGTGGCGGCGACGATTGCTAATGGAGCGGTGACTTACGCCAAGATGCAGGATGTATCGATTACGGCGCGTTTGCTGGGCCGTAACACGGCTGGCGCGGGCATCGTCGAAGAATTGGACGCATCGACCGTGCGCACCATGCTCTCGATCAACAACGTCGAGAACACGGCACTTTCGACGTGGGCCGGCTCGGCCAACATCACGACGCTGGGTACGATCGGGACTGGCACATGGCAGGGCGGCGTCATCTCGTCAACGTATGGCGGCACGGGGATCAACAATGGAGGCCGCACGCTCACGCTCAACACGAATAATGCGATCCTGACGTACAGCGGCGCGTATACGTTGACCGTGGCAGGCAATGCCTCGGTGAGCGGCACGAACACCGGTGATCAAACGATCACGGTATCGGGCGCGGTAACGGGCAGCGGCACGGGCGCAATCACGACTACGTTTGCCACGCCCGGCACGTTGACGGTCTCAAGCACCAACTCAAACGCAAATGCTCACACGCACGCGATCACAACATCCAGTAATCCCGGTGCGGCGGCGGCTATTCTTGCGACGACGGCAGCCGGGGCGCTGACGCTCCAATCTTTATTACTGACTACAAAAATTACCACATACAACAATGTAGCGACCGAAGGTTACGGCGTGGCGGCGATTGTGGATAGCACAGCCTCGACCGCCAGAAATTCAGATCAATCATCGGTTGCCATGTCAAACACGACAGTGGCTGCCGATTACCGGGTCAGTGTCTACATGACCTGTACCACTGGCGCGGGCGGCGCTGGAACAGTAACGATCTATTTCTACTGGTACACGAATGGAAACCTTCAGGTGCTGGTAGGGCCATCAATTAGTCTGGCAACTGCCGAGGCAGACGTGAATGCTATTTACTATATCCACAACGACGGAACGAATCAAATGTTCTATTCGACCCTGATCAGCGGATCGTATAGCACGGCTCAGTATTCGTTACACATGAGCGTAGAAAGATTAACCTGATGAAAAAATATCTGATTGTCATTTTGTTGATGGGTCTGCTGGCGGACTGCGTATCTCCGGTAACATCTGTATCGCTGGGGCCACAACGCCGTGGGACGCCGCCAGTTGCGATTTTTGAATCACCGATCGAGCCGACCGTGACACCGCGTTCGACGCTGGCTCCGCCCATTTCGCCACTGCTGACGCCGACGTTACAATCACCCGTAGCCACGCCAACCGCGCGGCCTACACCACAATGAGGCAATCATGAAACTGTCCGTCAATACCTTCCAGCGGATCACCCTATCAAATATCATCGGCGCGATCGAGGGCAACGCGCAGATGATCCGCAAGGCCACGCGCCTGCTTGATGCGCTCGAATTGTCAGATGATGAGAAACGACAAGTCGGGCTTGAGGCCGTCGCAACATCGATGGGTATTCAGTATCAATGGAAAGATGCGGCGCATGTGTGGGAAATCGAGATCGCGGATGATAATCTGGCGGCCCTGCTAAAACAGAGGTTGACTGATTACGTCTGGCCGATCGGCTCACTCAGCACGCCCGATAAGCGACGCGACATCAACGCACTGCTCGATCAATTCGACATCAGAGCATGACGAGTCGTCGCCCGCTCTACACGCTGTTGATCGTTGCCCTGATCGTGTTGGCCGCGATCCTGTTTGCGTTGTCGCAACGCGCGCCGATCAAGATCGAGTTCGTGTCGCCGTTACCGATTCCGGGCCGCATGCTCTACATTCCTGCGATCATGCGTCAAGGCGTGCGTAAATGCGCGGCAGTCGGCGGCGCGCTCGGTAACGCCGTGAACGAACTGCGCGAAGCGGGCGTGGACTGCACTTACACCTATTGGCCGTGGGACGGCACGCTGCCAGGCATCGATGTCCAGCAGATGGTAGTTGCTCCGAAGTACGGCTTGCCCTATGCGCTCTCGTCCGAGTGGGTGCTGGGCTTCAACGAGCCTGATCTGAATCGCGATCCGATCACGCCTGAGCGCGCAGCGGTCGAGTGGCGGCTCGTCGAGTTAGCGAATCCGACACGCAAACTCGTTAGCCCGGCCCCGTCACACCTACACCCCGACTGGCTATACAAATTCTACAATGCGTATCTGGCCCAGTTCGGACAGCCGCCGCGCCTGAACGCGCTGGCGATCCACTGCTATCAAGACGCGAGCGTGTGCATGGCGGTTGTCAATCAAGTACTCAACTATGCCAATGCCTGGAACGTGCCGGAGGTATGGGTTACTGAGTTTGCGTTCAGTGAGGCGTGGTCGGCGGCCTACCCCAGCGGCGATTGGCGCATAGAGGCTGACCTGTTCATCGATTGGGCGCGCGCACAGAAGCTGATTGCAAGGCTGTACTGGTGGGCGACGCGATATGAATCAGACAATCCTGAGGCGTGGTGGTCGTATGGCTGGCATACGAATTTGTTGGATTGGGATACCGGGATGCTTACTGAGCGCGGGGCATATTATAAGGAGAAGTGATCACAATCCATTCCACGCCTCATCCTCCTCCGGCGTGTCCCAGTCGCGCGTCACTGGATCGGCGGTCGGCTGCAAAACTTTGTTAGGTGTGGCCTTTGGTCGAAATTCGATCTTGATGTCAAGGTCAAATGCGCCAAAGATATTCTGCAATGTTGATAGCGTGCTATTTGCGCGTTCGCTCTCTGACTCGATTAAGGTGATGCAGTTACGCGACAAGCCAGCACGTTTTGCGAGTTCTGACTGCGACCAGCCACGGGCTGCACGGAGAGACATGATTACGGCAGCAAGTTCACTAGTTTTCATCGAAGCACCTAAGGCTGTTTTCAGCGGCGTGCCACCGACCGACGCGCCAATGGTTACGATTTTTGCTCGACGGGCGCAGCTGGGCAAGTTCGGCTACACGCGGTGTTAGGTGGTTAGTAGCCTTCCCATGCGGGAATCCAGACCAGATAATAACCGACCTTTTTTGGGAGTTGTTCATCACAAGCGATCCACTCCACAATCGGAGCGAATGCGTATCTGATACCGCACGTCGGACACAAGCCTAGCGATGTGAGATGTGCGGCGCATTTCGGGCAGTGTAGATTGTGGCCCGCGAGTGAGTCATCAAGTTGACTGTCTGGAGCGATGCTTGTTGTCATAGAAAGCCACCTAACGAGGATCTAAGCTGCCGGGCCAGCAAGTATTCGCCTTACAACGCATTGGGCCAACATCGGGCGCTTCTTATCGTCGGAGCAAAATACAATTCCCTCAAGAGCCAAGACTGCATCAACACGGCGCTTCAATTCTGCCATCCCGGCTAGATCATTAGCGACGTGTTGTGCGGCTTTCCGTCTGCGAGACATTCCCTTAATTGCGTCAATGACCTGACCGTAAGAGTGCGTAAGACAGGCCGGGTTCGGTTCATCATACCAGCCGATGATGTTTCCGCACACAATACAAATTGCTGTATTCATTCTCTCGCCTCCAAATAGCGTTCTAACGGTGGCAATCAGGCGCGGGCCTGAGTGTCTGAGTGTGGCGCGACGTTGGCCCCGTCGTCTGCATTGCGGGGTTGGGCGGTGCGGTGTTTTTGGAGTAAATAGTTGTATCTAGAAACCAGCTCCTCGTGCGTGACAGAAAATGTCGTGATGGCCTCGACGAACACACCGGGGCCGCGTGTTGATAGACGGTCTTTGTAATATCCGATTGGATACCAATTAGTGTCCATAAAAACTCCCTGGGCGAATCCGCCCAACGGCCCCGGCGTCAGCCGCCGCCACCTACAAGCGCGACGGCTGGCACACTATGAGTTTGACGACGCATGATCGGCGGTCGGCCTGCACGCCGATGTTAGGCAGCGTCTTCAGGGAGATTGAAAACCATACCCGGAATAACGTCTGAGGATTCCATGACCTCGTCGTCTGCGAGAATTTCCGAGACTTGCTGCACGACAAGAAGCAAATCGTCACTATCAACGTAATAGATTTCGAGATTCGTTTTAACTACTGTTACCATCATTCTCCTTTGTGGATGTTGATTGACTAGAGTTGCGGCCTAACGGTTCGTTTTAGCGGCGGCGGGTTGCGCCACGCGCCTTCGATGGCAAGACACCATTGGCAAAAAGACTTGACTGCTGGCTCGCGGCGATAGCCGTCCGCTGCAAACGGTTGTTAGGCAACGTAAAGAGCGTGTTTTGCGCCAGCCTTTCCACCGCCTTCTCGCAATAATGTTTTTCAACATCACAACCAATTGCGGATAAACCCATATCGAAAGCGGCTCTCAATGTGCTACCACTGCCAGCATACGGGTCAAAAATTATGCCTTGCGGATTTGCCAACGTGATACACCATCGCATTAGGTCTACTGGCTTTTGTGTTGGGTGCAACCTAACTGGCGTATCTTTGGCATTTGCGCCAACCCAAGATTTAGTATATTTTTTTACAACGATGTCGAGATTTGTCCACGCTAACTCACAATCGGCATAATCATTTTCGCCTGTTTGTTTATCCCAAACAAGCCAGCCACGAGCAGGCGGAAGATTGTTTGCCATGTAGTTACCGCCCCAAAAAATTTGAACTTGTGACAGGTTACACAGTGTATCAAGTTCGTCTTTTGTTGGAGGCGTGTTATCCCATTGCGAATTTCCACGATGGATTTTTTTTGCTCCATTCCCAAGCGTCATTTTTGTGACTTCGATACCGTAAGGCGAATCAGTGATGACGCTATGAATGACAGGCAATGACGCTAAAACATCCTGCCAACTGGCGTTATAAATCGTGATGTTGTTTCTCTGGTAAAAAGGCCTCATCGCTTAGTTGCCTAACGATGCGGCTAACCCGCGCTCGCCGCACCGGTGTTTGTGTCAGGCTCGACGCCCTGCGGCGAAGCGTCGGGTTCAGCCGCGTGTTGGGCGGACATGATTTCTGAAGCGCGTTGTCGTGCGGCTTCTCTGTCCGGGTCTGGTTTATGCCACTCAAAACCGCAGTAGTTGCAATAATACAGACCGTCCCACAGGTAACTGCTTACTCCCGGTTTGCGCTTGCGATAAGCGCGATGATTACAATTAGGACAAATGGGTATCATGGCAGTCCTCCCAACTATGGATAGGCGTCAATTTTGTCGCCTAATATTCCGCTCACTAATTCTCATGCGACGATTGTCGCGGCGTATGCAGCGCCGCCAGCACCGCAAACGCCTTGCGCTCGATGACCGTCCAGCGCGCGACCGGGTGCGGAGCGTACTTGGTAGCCTGCTGGCAGATCGGGCAGCGCTTTGCAAGCGGGGCGTGGCCGCAACTCAGCGGCGAGACGGTGACTGCGTTCTGCGGCAGGCCGAGAGCATGACGAATAGCGGTGTCTTTCGGCTCAATTCCATACACGACTGCGCGGTGAATTGCGGCATGACTTACGCCGTACTTTGCCGCGATTTTGCGGTATGACATTTTTTTGCCTTTGGCGTCTAGGGCGTCGCGTTGAGCAATCAACGACTGCCTAATCGTTTCAAAAGTGTACGGGGCGCGTACACCGTTCTGAGTGGCTTTAGTCATGATTGTAGAACCTTTCGCGGGTCTGTTTTTGTTTTGCGCGTCCCCCCAATTTAATCCGTTTACTTGAAATTTCAAAATGATGTCATCACGATTGCTACGCACAGCATGGCAAATGCAAATAAAAATCCGTGCCAACCCGCTTTAATGCGATCTGACATGCTGACGCTCGGCGGTGCGAGAACGAAAAGCAAGACAGCCGCGATACAAGCCAAGATGAAAGTGAGTTCAACGAGATGCCTAAAATCAATAAACACCATCACGATCTCCTCGTACCGTCATGATCGGCGCGGACCGCAGCGCGATGATGAGCGATACCGCCAAGCGCGTGGGTGGGGCCGTTCATTTCGTTTGATCTCTGAACTTCTCAATCCACTCCGAGCGCATGCGTGGCGTGCTCCAAATAGCAGCGCCGTTGCATTCTCGCCAACCATCCGATAGTGCGCTCTGCGTGCGCATTAGCGCCAGCACCGCGCGAGACGATGGACGCCGCGTCATGCGCAACATGGCTGGTGTATCGGCATGAGATGACTCCGGATTCGGTTTGATTTTTCGTTTCATGCTATACCCCTATTCAAATCCCCCATTAGGGGGGCCATTCAAGCGATATTGAATGACTGGTCTCTATCCCATGCCCAGCAGGGGGGTAATCGTGTCACAGCGATTGATCGCTTTTTCGAGCGCCTCGATTGTACGGTATGGCTCGCTCACATATGTGCCCTCGCCGGGCGTAGTTTTGATGCCGTAATTCCGGCCATAGTCGATTGCGTTCTGCCACGTTTGTCCAGCGATATTGATCCCGCGCGCGCAACGTGGCTCAGATGCGATCACCCCGCTATTTTTCGGCGTGCTGAATTGTACGATCTTCAATAGGTTTCGGCGTTCGGTGCTATCTGGTTTCCCGATGCCAACCTGATAGATGTTGTCGGCATCCGTCGTCTCCGGTGTGAGCTTAATCACGTTTTCGTGTGGCGCAACGCTCATCACGCCGTCACGACTGATCGTCACGTGATGCGACGCTCCGGGCAGCCGCACGATTACGGCCAGTACCTCCGCATTTGCTTTTTGTCGCACGCTGTAGGCAGCAGCATTTGCGCGGCCAAGCAATATCCATGCGGTCAGCGCGGCTACCGCCGTAACAATGATGATGATTAGAGCCACGCCGATTATATCTTCCGGTCGCATGCGTTTCATTCTCCCGCCTCATGCTCGATACTAATTACATCACACTCATATTTTCCCGTGCGCTTAATGAGCGTTGAAAAAGTGCCGTGACTTGAATTACTAACAGGCAGATCGTCATCAGGAGTGCCGCCATTGATACTCCATGATATTGTCCATCCTGTTTCTCCGATTTTCAAATCGCTGGATTTAATGCGTTCCATTCTCCAAACCTATCCTTGAGTTTGCCAATCGCGGCATCAAGCAGGCGCATTCCGTCCAACTCTATTTTTGCTTTTTGCTCCAAAGTCATTTCCTCCCATTGCTGCGCGGGAGAGAAATCTTCGTAATCATCACCGTCTGGCATGTGTCTCTATCCGTGATGGATCTTGAAATACTCGTGGTCGACGCGCGTCGGATGCGTGCCGTTCATCGTGTCGCGCCAATACTGGCGCGCTTTTTGATCGGCTAGAATCTCCTGGAGCGCATTGTATTCGATTTGACGACGCATGTTCTCTGTCATGGACACACCGCGATACTGCTCGTTGTCCGCTTGCGGTTGCCGTTCTGGTTCGCGGTGAGACGATTTCCGGCTATCCGAGTGCGCCGATTGTGAGCATTCGCCGTGCTGATATTCTTCCCACTGCTGGTTCAACGCCCCCATCGCCTGATCATCGCCGCCTTTATCACTGTGATGGCGCTGCGCCATGCGGCGGTATAGATTGCGAGCCTCCTTTTCATCTTTGCAATTCTCGAAAATGTTCATCTTTTCTCCTTGCCGATCTTATTCCACTCCGCCTCAGCCAGCCGCCGAACTACTTCCAGCAATGTCTCGCCGCGCGCAGCCGAAATCATGCGCAGCACACGGCGAGATTCGAGTAGAATTTTGATCGTGATGTGACGCGGTGGAGTAAATGGCTTGCGTTTGCTCATGTAGTAATATTACAACAGTCCGCTGCTGCTGTCAAGAGTTTTTTGCGGCAAAATTTTGGCTGGCGTCTAACGGCCTGCGTCAGCCGCCGCTCACCCGCAACGGCAGTGATTATCGAGACAATAACCACAGTCCAAACACGACGGCTCATTGTCACATCCGCGCTGCGAACATGGTTCCCACAATTGCCCGGTCGATTTCCGCTGGCTGAATTGTGGTGCGGGCCGTTCTGCCTCGGTCGCCATGTTGTAGTCATCGCTACCAGCGCCGCCGATTCCGAATCCGCTCGAAATATCCATTGACCAAACATTCGAGGATGCGCCAGCGCCCAGTTTGCGATTGACAGGCGTATCATCATTGACTTTAATGAGTACGCCATTAAACAAAGCGTTACAGGCTCGCTGCTCGGCCAATGGCTGTTGACTCGTATCGACGCGCGTAAAAATATCGCGCGTTGTGTGCCACGAAATGGGGCTAACGGTAGTGAACTGATCACCAAATGATAGGTCTCTGAATTTCATGATGTCCTCCTAGAACCGATTTTGTCGTTTTGTCCAGCGTGAGCCGCCGCTCCGTGAATTGGGCAATAAAAACTGACGTCATCTGAGGGACAGAGGTATTCGGTCGTCTGATTACTCAACGTATTTGGACCCTCAAACTCGTTCATCAGCCGAACGATGAACTTCCCGATTTCCGAGCCGGGGCCGCGCTTGATTTTGTATCCGCTGGCGCGTGCCAGCTTCTTGAGCCGTTTCAATTCCTTATCGGGTAAGTAGATGTTAGACATTATTCTTCCTCACCCGAATCAAGGTCGCTGCTGCCGTTTTCTTCCAGGCTTTCAGCTGATTCGGATGGCGGCAGCATGGCGGCAATGTTGGCGAGTTTCTCGATTACCTCAGGATGCACTTCATCGGGTTGCATGACACGCGCTACTAGGCTCAACTCCCGTTTGGCAGTTCGACGATATGTTTTGCCGAGAATAGTCACCAGCAATTCACTGGCTTTCAAATCACGCAGGATCTGGATGTCATCACTAAGATAATTCAATCCGGCCAGACCCTGTCGCGCAAATTCGTGATCAATGTAGTCTTGATCATGTTCGATAACGTCGACAGGAACGGTAGGCAAAGCAGGTTGTTCAGGTCTTGAAGAAGCCAGCAGTTCATTCTGCCCTAAATAGCGTTTGAGGATGTCCGGATTGAGTAAGTAGTTCTCAATCTCATATCGTCGCCAACGCAAAAGCTGCAGTCCATTCGGAAAGTCTAGTGCTTCTGGTCCGGTGTTAAGATCTCGATCGAGTAAACACAGACCATGTATGTTCGGGAAGGCGATCCGCAATGCGGAGAAGTGTCTCTTGATCTCGCCAAGTTCACCCGAACCGCCCATGGGATAAATGTATGGGAACTTGAAGAAACGTTGGGCCGGATGCGACAGAAGGTTCGCCCATTCGCTCAAGAGCCTGGCATCCGACTCATCTTCGACATAGAGAATAGCGCCAACATGATCGGCCTGTAGCAAATCAATACTGGACAGCCGGTGTAATGCCGCGCGCAAATCTTGCACTTGCTGGCGTGTCTGGAGGCGGTGCGGTTTCCCGAAAAATGATAGGATATTAGTCGGTTCGGTATCATCTAGCAGTGCCTCTGCATGAGTAGCCACAATTAACTGACAGGCCCGATCAGCAGCAACCGACCGCAGATGGTTAAAGACTTCGCGCTGCAGGATAAAGTGCAAATGCGCATCCGGCTCATCAAGCAGTAGCGTGGTAGCGGGTTTGGCATAGAAGAAAGCGAGCAGCAGCAGGTTTTGATGAAATCCGCTGCCTGCATTAGCAATATCCAATCTGGGCGCGCGATGTCCGGTGCGGCTGGACGGTCGATATTCGCACACAATAAAAGGCTGCGCTACCCCATACGCTGGCGGCAGGAGTTCATACTGGAATAGATGTCGAATGTCATTCACCAGCGCTTTCCACGCAGTTTTGTCGGGTTGATTCCACAGTGTCCACAGCAAATTGCGGACAATTTCGCCAGGACGGCCCTGGCCTATGAGCCGGTTTTGAATTCCAATGTCGCGGAAAGGCTCTTCAGTCTCCAACCCGGAAAAGGGTGGAATGTGTACCATATTTAGCTGCTCTGCACCTGCCGGGATCGCAGGGCTTGTACCGGCAGGGTCTTGCAAGTCAATCGGGCGTGCCCAAATAAGCTTCTGGCTGGCGTATAAGAATTCAATCGCTAGCTGCCACGGCTCGGCTTGTGGACCGTTT
>Ga0209416_1000356_pt1 | contig 47628 bp, 78 predicted proteins | sample RifGroF1_FD_184001 | JGI IMG/M metagenome (GOLD analysis project Ga0209416, IMG submission 184001) | Groundwater microbial communities from Rifle, Colorado, USA - Groundwater F1 (SPAdes) (version 2) | ecosystem: Environmental > Aquatic > Deep subsurface > Groundwater | place: Rifle, Colorado...
TTCCCCATTCAATTTTGAGGTTAATAGAGAACTCATCAGTATGTACAATACTACATTAGATGAATTACAAGAAGTTCTCAGTGGTGCTAGAGTTGATTCTTCCTCCATTATTGGCCTAATGCAACAATTGCGCCATCATACAGGTAGAATGAAAGTAATGTCTGCTGCAACATGGGTGGATTCATTTATGACCTGTTATCCTAATGAAAAGATATGTGTTGGAATCCACCATATTTTCGTTCGTGAGGCTTTAGCCAAGCTTTTAAGCCATAAAAATCCCCTTCAAATGTCCTCTGAAGATCCCAAAACTAAGGATGAAATTGAAAACGCGTTTCGTAATGGTAAGTCCAATCTACTTATTGCCAATATTGGTAGTGCAGGAGTTGGTAGAAACTTTCAATTCTGTCGTAATGCCCTAATCCTTGAACGTCAATGGAATAAAAGTAAAGAGGACCAATTCGCCCAGAGATTTTGGCGAATTATGAAAGATCCCGATGGACGTGTCCGCTCAAATTTTGGCCCGAATGACACTGTTCATATTACTACACTCAATCTCCAAAGTTCATTGGATGAATTTATGGACGCGATGGGAGATTTGAAAGAAGTTATTTGTGATTCAACAGATGAATCCGTCGAAGAACTTCCACCTGAAGATACAATGATTGAGCTTGCTAGGAAAGTTGTTCAGAAGAGAATGAAGTTTGTAGGAGTATAAAATGATTAAACGTACAGTAACACTAGATAAATTTCAAAGAGAATTAGGTAGTATAAAAGAGGCTGGTTGGAATTCTCTTTCAACCTGGATGTCTGTTATTGAAAAGAATAGACGCTACAGAGATGATGAAGCTTTGAAGACAAATGTAGATTGTGCCATCAAAGCTACAAATGCAACCAAGAAACTTATAGATGAATATATTGATTTGGTAAATGTAGTATGAGATTTAAACAACATTTAGATGATAATGCTGGAATTCTGTTGTTTATTGCTCTCATTGTAGTAATAGTTCTAAATATGATAATCGAGGATATATAATGACTCTAGGTGAATTTGTGGTGTTTATAGTTAAAGCAATTGCTGATTTCAAACTAGTTGAAATAGGAGTAGGTCTTCTATTATTCCTAATTTTCTTTGCTATAATTAAAGCACTATTATGGTTTGTGGAGAAATAAAATGGCACAGCAACGCTCACGTCCTGTTCACAATACAAATAGTCCAAACTTCATTAAGTTGGATTATCAAGACCTGACTTACATTAAGGAATGGGCTTCAAGTTACTTGAAAGAAAGAACTACTGATGGAATGGAACTTACCAAGTTCACGGATATGGAAGTTACTATTCAACGAGTAGAACTTATGATGAAGTTCATGGAGGAAAAAAGAGAAACAGATTTACAAGATTGGAAAGTTAATCCATATAAAGATAACGAGGAACTCTAGTGAACCTTCTTGACATCACTTATATGAATTAGTCTAAAAGATATAAAATAACATGAAATATACACTAGCTCTCAACTCACATCAGTTGAGTAACTTTCAACTATGTGAAACCAAATATCTTTATTCAGAATTAATACGTATTCAGCCTATAGAAATGGGTTTAGGAATACGTAAGGGTAATATATTGGGTCGGTGGCTTAACCTTTATTACTATAACAAAATCAAACCACGAACGAGTTTTGGTAGAGTTCTCTATAATCCTATGTTATGGATTGAACTAATCAAGAAGGAACTCAATTGGGGACCACAAGATGCTTTCAAATTATATGCTGTTCTAACCAGATATGGGACAGAATATAAGAATGAATCTTGGCACCCTGTTGCCATTGAGAAAGGTTTCTCTAAGATTCTTTATGAAGATGCTGAGAATCTTTTCGTCTATGAAGGTAGAATAGACCTTTTAGTAGAGAACGAAGGAAAACTTTTAGTCGTAGACCACAAATCCCAAAAGATGAACTATTCCATCTATGAGTTCAATAATCAAGCAATTGGTTATTTATGGGGTTGTGATGCTGCTGAGTTTGTTTACAACTATCTAACCCTCACAAAAGATCCCAAATTTCATCGGGCAGTTCATCCTTTCAATTCTGGACAAATTGAAGCATGGAAACAAAATACCATTAAGTGGTTCTTCCGTGTAAAGGAAGTTCTTCAAAAACGAGAATTCCTGCCATCATTGAACTGTAGTACAAAATTCGGAGTGTGTGACTTTCACCGAATATGTGAACAGCCAAACGAATTAGTTAAGCTGCACATTATCCGATCTAACTTCAAAAAGAAAATTTATAAGGGAAGTTGGTAATGGAACCTTTAACTTGCTCCCAATGTGGTAAAGAACTACCAAGTGTTATCTACGACTTTTGTAGCAATATAGAATATTGTTGCTTACCAGAAGAATTCACTGATAACTTTGAATCTACTTGTAGTTGTGGAAGAACTCATATAATTCAAGTAGAGGTTAAGTTTAGAATTAAAGGAGATCCCCAGTAATGCTTACTTTTAAAGACCTTGTTTTTAAATCTCATCCTAATATTCCCTGTATGAGAACACGGGCAGTATTAGAATTTCCAAATGGGTATAGAGTTTCAGTAATTACTAGAGAACGTGCCTATACTTCCAATGATAAACCTTATAAAGTAGCTATTATCCACGAGGGTAGTCTATGCTATTCTACTCCCATTACAGGAAATGTGATTGGGTATAATACAGAAGATGATGTCACTGAAATTATGAAAAAAGTACAAGAATTACCAGAAGATACTGACTGTAATCACAACAAACCTCAGGAGTAAAAATGCCTTTAGAAGAAATAAAATGTGAACGTATTCTCACTATAATGAGAGGTCTTGACATTGAGGCCAAACTAAAGGCTATCAATGAAGCCCGAAAATTATTCAAGGAATCATTTACTGAGGGAATGAGTGAGAAAGATTACGCATATTCTGCTCACACTATTGAAACCTTCTATAATCTGATTCGGGAAGAATTACGGGTCTCTCAGATTAGGGTTAAGAAGGATACTCAGGCTTCAGCATCTACTTCAAAACCTAGTAAAGCTAAGTCAAAAACACCAAAGCCTGCAATGACAATGGACTTTGGTCAAATGATGGCTGAATTTGCAAAGTTTAAGAAAGGTCCAGAAAGTACAAGTTAATGGAAAATTCTACTTGGGGAATGTTGATTCAGCGGGATTGTGTAATCTCTATTAACTTATCCTTTAATAGTGATTATGAACCTACCCCTTGGACTGCTGAAATATCCATGATTAATTCATATGTTATGAGAGGATTTACTGAAAGAACCGAAGCTAAGTTGTTTGTAGTTGTTAGAGCTTATATAGATAAATTCGAGGAACCCAAGAATGGCTAAAGATAGAGAATTACTACTTGAGATTGCCAAGATCATCAAGACTGAACTCCGTCAATGGAAAGACTCGATGGAATATCCTACCATTGAAACTTTCGTGGGTTGTGTATTAGCAGATCTTAAAGCTAAACATATTATAGATGCTTGGGAAGAAAGTATTCTCAGGCAAAAGCTGGAGGAATAAAATGTCAGACTACAAATACAGTATCCAAATGCTTGCTGAAGAAATTGCTGAGGATAAGTACCTAAAGTCTTTTAGTGAGCTAACCAAGGATGAACAAGAAGCTGTCTATACTCAAGCTGAAAAAGAGTATTGGGAATCAAGAGCAATAAAATGAAACAATACTTAGGTGATGGTGTTTATGTAAGAATTGATGAGTATTTTCAAATTGAACTTACAACAGAAAATGGTATAAGTGTAACTAATACAGTATATTTAGAGTTACAGGTTCTTAGTAATTTTCTAGAATACTTGAAGAGAAATAAACTTATTCCAGCTAACTTTACATAGATTATGAATCACATTCACTCATGGAGACGTTTTAAAGGAAATAGATTCCAATGTTGTGGGGCAACCTGCTATACTAAAATGGAATTGAAGTTTCTAGAGGGAAAACTCGCAGAGTGCCCTTTATGTTTTTCCAAGTTTCTTATTCGGGGGAAAGATGTAAAGGACACAGATAGTATACTCTCCTGTCCACAATGTACTAAAGGAGAATTTGAGTTAACTGTTGAAGGGCGGGCTACAATTATTCAGGATTTAGCTAAACTAAGCATAGAGAAATCCTATCAAGCTAAGTTTAAAGAACTTCAACGGTATGAACAGAATCTTAAGAGTACAAGTGAACGATTAGATCTTGAGTTTAAAAAAGTAGCTCTCAAATCTAATGAGTTTGATAAAGTTAAGGATCATTTTCTGGAAGAATATAAATTAAAATACGACAAACTACTAGCCCGTTATCATGAACTAAAACTAACTAGAGGTCGAATTTCAGATTCTGTGAATAGACGTAGATCAGAGATTAGGAAAGCAAAAGAACTTTTTGAGGAGGAAAAAAGAGCTTTCCGAATTAAGAAAGAGGCTTTGCCAGTTCAAAACGAAGTTATTCTGACTGAAGTTGGAGAAACTTCTCATGATGTGATTGAGCAATCAATTAAGATTACACTAAGTAAGATATTGGAAGGATAAAATGCTTGAAAATCCAACCGTTAAAGAGTTTGAAGAACTAAAAGCTAAATTTGATAAATATCATGAATGGTTTAAGGTCGCTTATCCCGGATCAGATATACAACATGAAAGTCTTATGGTAGTACAACAGGCCATTCAATATGACCTAATGAGAGCAAAAGAGTGGGAGAAATATCAACGATGAAAGCCTTAGACCTATTCGATAAACAGGGAGATAATTACTCCCTTAAGATAACTAAAGGTCAGCGAATGTTATTTGTAGGTAGAAGTGGTTCGGGTAAAAGTAATGCTATGGTAAGTTTTCCAAAAGATATGTATGAATTTGACATTGACAATAGATTCCGTGGAGCTGCGTCAGCTATTAAATGGGTTGGGCTTGAAGATTTTCGAAGAATTGAGTTTGACTTCTACAATCCCAAAGATGGATTTGATGCCCTTGACGCAAAACTTAACCAGTTGGCAAATGATATTGAGTCCAAAAGATCCAGAGTTCAAACAATTGGTGTTGAATCTGTGGGAGCACTTATATTTCTCCTCGTCCTTGATTCGCAGCGAAAAAGAGGTATTAAAGACACTCCTGGAGGATTTAAAGGTAAAGTTAGAGGAAAAGTTGAATTCTTACATCCTGACGATTACAATTACTGTTCAACTGCACTCAGACTCATTATGTTCAATTACATTTTCCCTTTAAATGAGATGGGAATAAATACTATTTTCTCAGCCTGGATTGCTGATAAGTGGGGTAAAGCTAAAGATGCAAAAGAATTTGATCCCGCTGTTGTTATTGGAGAGAAACTTCTTGGGCCTGGAAATATGGTAGAAGAATTTATTGGATACTTTGATGAGATGTATTACTTCCGGAAACATAATCCGATTATTCCAAGTAAGCCCCCAAAGTATACTGTAGAGTTTAATGGTGGGTTTGCTAAAACAGCCTACCCATTAAGTCCCGGTGAAATTGATGTAACTGGGAAATCGTTCTTTCCAACATGGAAGAGCCTGGTAGAAGCAAGTCTGGTAATTAAGGAAAATAAAGTATGAGCTTAGATGAACTAGAATATCGCCTAATGGCGGACTTAGAAGATGATACTGAAGATGATGAAGGATATAAAGTATGTCCTAATTGCAAAGAACCTCTAGAAGATTGTTGTTGTGATGATGATGAAGATGACGATGAAGATCCATTTTAGTGTGTTAGAATCATGAAAGGTTGGATAATTTAATGCCGATTCCGTTGATTACTGCCGAGATCATGGCGAAAGCCAAGACTTGTGATAATGGTTGGTCTTTTTTAGAATTGTCTGGTGTTAAGAGTCAAGCTGCAAAGAATGGTAATAGCACTAACACATTCTTTGAATTTACTGCTCTTTCAGGTCCAGGTAATTCAAATGACAATACTGGTCGTAGTGCGACCTTTATGGTTAATAGTTCTGCCTTGGAGTATGGGATTGCAGAAGTAATTGCCCCATATATGCAATTACTTTGTGCACTTTTGGAAGTTAGTCAAGATGAACTTATAGGTCTTGAAGTTAACGAAGAGAAACTTCTTGGTCTTAAAGTTTGGGCAGATATTGGGGAAAAGCCTGTTGATGGGAAGTTGCAAAAGGAATTTAAGTGCTTCTCCCCCGCAAGTGCAATCCCCTTTTAGTATCCCTAGAATATGAGTTCGGGATCTCATTATAAATAACCTGGATTGTTCCTCGGGGTTTCTGTTCCTTAAATCATGAAATCCTTTATTCTAATTAGGAGATTGAAATGCCCTCTACCGAAATGAAGGTTAAGTCCGGTGCTAAGTATCCTGTGAAATATAGTGTTGCGGGTGCTCTTTCTGATTTGACTCGTGAACAAGTTGAATCTCTGGCAATCAAGCAATTGCGTATGTCTGCCAGAAATTTCTGTGTTCAGAAGTTGAATGAAGCAGAACCTGCTATTGTTAATAATCAAATTATGTTGAATAACATGGTTGCAGCAGGTCTTACGGATCAAGAAACTGCTGTGAAATTCTTTGCGGCTTCTAATATGCCCCTTGAAATTCCCAGTGTTTTTGAGATTCCACTTTCAGAATTGCTCCCTAGTGATTCTGGTCGTGGTAAAAAGGCTGCTAACATTTTCTCTCTAGAAGCAGAAGAAGGAGAGGATGATACTGATGATGATGCTGACGAAACTACTACTGAGTAGTTAAGTCATCCGGTGCATCTGGTAGCAGAAGTTAAATGGTGTGACTAGCAATACTACCCTTTATTTTCTCCTCCGGGGGACTAATAACTTAGCACACCAGCCGGAATTTTACCTTAAGGAATACAATGAACACTTATGAATATATTAAAGGAATTAGAAAAGTGAAGGATACTATAAACGCTGGGAATCCACCTAAAGATTTGATCTGTGACACTTGTGGGAAACCCTTCCGACGCCGGATTAACATTTCCCGGAAACCAGATGTAAACTTTTGTTCAGTCCCCTGTAAAAACAAATGGTTTAGTAAGAACAGACGACCAATTGAATCGCATTTAAGTGGGAGGATTTAATGTACTTGAATCGCATTATTTCTCTAAAAGAACTAGAATCTCTTGTAGATGGTCTTGCTTCATATATTATAGTCAGAATAGTGAATGAAATGCGAGCACATTTCAAACCTGTAGAAGATTCAACCATACTAAAGATTCAAGTTCATGGGGTATTTCTTAGACTGACTATGTTTCTTCCAGAGGATATAGAATAATGGAAGTATACCAACTAATACGAGGAATTGGTGTAGGCCCTAATCCAATTACACTCAAGACTTCTACTAATAAAGATAAACTTTTGGAGCTTGCAAGTGAATTTAATGCCGAGGCTAAAAAACTAGATAATGATCTTTGGTATATAGTAATAAATCTTACAGTAGATGAGGAATAACGTGGAACCCAAAAAGTTAGGAACCCATCAGTTTGGAAAAGATCACTGTAAATCCTGTATGTTTTTGGACCCGCTTAAACATTACAGCCAAATTACAGGATATTGTAGAAGATTCCGGGAATACTTATACCCTGATCCAAATTCCCCGGAAACTTTTCGCGGAGTAGATTGTAAGAAAGACGAAGTTAAAGTTGGGGACATACTATATCCTCAAATGAAAGGTCGGTATTATGTCGATCCCCCTAAAAACACTTCATGCTGAAATAAGAAAGTTCCTAAAGTGTTTTCCCACTGATAAAGAACTTCACAATATCAAATTCTACTTTCCTGAGGAACTAAGGAATGGTCCGTTTATAGAATTGGAGATTCAAAGAGCCCCCGAAAAACATTGGGAACTTTATCGCATTGACTTTAGTGTAACCTCGGTCAAAAAACTTAAGAGAAATTAACTTGAAAGGAATCCCCAAGTGGCGGAACTGGCAGACGCAACGGACTTAAAATCCGTTTCTCGTAAGAGAGTGAGAGTTCAATTCTCTCCTTGGGGACCAAACTAATGTCTTATACAAGCTATGGTAAACCCTCTGAATGTACTATTCACTCTATTAGATATGTCTACTCGTGTAGACTGTGTGGAATAACTCATCAAACTTTGAATCAAGCACTAGATTGTGAGACTACTCATATGGATAGAATACCTGGAACTTTATATGGTTCACTAACGAAGTATCCTTGTAATAAATGCAAGAAAGAATATTATTATGTTCAAGATGCTCTAAATTGTGAGAAAAGTCATTCAAGAAGAAATTGTATGCCTATTCCAAAAGATCTTCCAGTACACGGGGTAAGAACAATAAATACCTCATTAGGCCCTTATTTTCAATGTGATCACTGTTATAAGCAGTACACAAGCTTTACCGAAGCGGAAATGTGTCCCTGTATAATTAACGAGTATTTTAAATCAAAGGAAAACAAAATGTCCCTACCCAAAATTGAAGTCCTGCAAAGATCTTTTGAGTTTAATGAGAGAAAAACTCTAAAACTCAGGGTCAAAGAGTCAACCCCGTTAATTAGCGCTATTAATGATGCAAGAGAGTTTCTTGCAGATAATCCTGAATACTCTCGGATTGAGTTTGCCTATGACAGAATGTATTACGTAGTAGCTAGATTAAAGGATAAGGAGTAAACTAATGGGAACGGAAGAATATTACTGTCCAACTTGTTTTAAGTCTTTTCTTACAAGAGAAAAGGCTGACAATTGTATTTTCTGTAACAGGGAAAAATCAGAAATGGAAACTGTCACTATCAAGTGCTGTGCATGTGGTAAACCCTTTAACACAGTGCAAGAAGCTACAAATTGTGGATTAAGTCATCAACCTAAAGTTGGGGCTAAGAGAAACCCTGTTGAATGCCGCTACGACTTACTAATCCCCGAATTCTTACAAGAAATGGCAAAGTTGGCCGGAATTGGTGCTAAAAAGTATGGTGATAGAAACTGGCAACAGTCTCGCCTAGAAGGAGATAAGTCACCATTAAATCACGGAATTGACCATATTCTCAGATATCAGAAAGGGGTACCTTCAGATGTTTTAGACGGAAAAGAAGGTCAGTTAGTAAGTTGTGCTTTCAATTGTATGATGGAATGGTGGTATGAACGGAACATGGAAAGGGAAATAGAGGAAAGTTAAATGAGTACTTCACACCCATTTTTTAAACCAGTTCATCGTTCCATTTGGGATGAATGGCTTTTGGATAAGCTAAAGGAGAAGAATCTTGACTTTGCAATCACAGAAAAAATTAGCCGTATCGAAAGATATTGGTACAATGGATACTCGATGTCCTGTATGCAACCTGCCATTAGGCGCACACAAAGTAAATGACCAACAGCAGTATGTACTATGTAATGGAGAAAAAGTAGATGTCATTTCTACAGAAATTTAATGTTCTTTGTAATAAAATGTCCGAGTCTCAAAACCATAGACCTAAAGAACCAGAATGTGAACATATATTTGAGCCTACTGGACATACTTTTCAGGATAATTTCTTGGGTTACCCAAATAAACCACGAATTTTCACAGTATCTCTTTGTTCTAAGTGTGGAAAACCAAAAAGGATATACGAATAATGTTAAATCTAAATGATGTCCTCGCGTTATTATTGGCCTTTTGTCTAATGCTGTTTATCATATGGAACAACTGGCCGGATCTTGTTGAACGTATTGGAATCTTTCTTATTGCCCATGCTCAAGCTATTCAGGCACGAAAAGGTTTAGTGGTATCTATTCGTAAAAGGTGTGAAACATAATGCCCATTAAAAAGTTTGCAGCTAAGATATCCTTCGAAATTGAGTTTGAATCCAGTGATGATGAAGATGACACTCTATTCAAACTACTTAATGCTAACCTCTATAGAGGTACTTTTTGTGTAAATTCAGTTAAAGGTATCCTCTTAGACGAAATTAATAGTGGACATTTTCATTTCGTAGAAGGTTTAGAGGAAAGGTAATGCAACGACGAAATTTCCTACAGTTATTAACAGCAGTTCCGTTAATTCCTCTTCCAATTGCAGCAGAGGAAAAGAAAACCCTAGGTGAACTTAATCCGGATGAATGGATTAAAGTATTTGACAATGGGGATATTCCTCAAAGTCCTTCTGTATATATTAGAACCAACCTGACAGGATTCAAGTCTTTACATCCTAGAGAACAAGTATCCTTAGAGTGGTCTGCTGTTCGTGTTTATTTTCACAAAACTTCAGAAAGGATCATATTTCAAGTATGAAACCACCTAAACCAGAGGTTATTGAATGTGTTCCTGTTTTTTATGAGGATGGAACAATAGTTTATGAGAGTGTTCCTCCTGAGACTATTGTAATGAAGACATCTCTTAATACTAGTAAAGAGTATAGAAGGATGCCACTGACAGCTACGGCAGCTGGATTAAGAGAGCAGTATATGTATGATTATCCTATTCCAAATTGGAAACCACGTAAATGAAATTAATTAATGGAAAAGGTTCTCCCGGACCCCTAATGATTATTGGAGATTATCCTACTGCCAATGAATATACTGGAAGAGAATCTTTTTCAGGTTCAACAGGTAATCTCCTTACTAATTTGTTTCAGCCGTATTCTCAGGTTAGTACCAAGAATATCTATAAGACACATTACTTCAAAGTACCCATCCCTGGATATTCTTCCCCAATTAAGAAACTTCAAAAAGAAGCAGTAGAGCGAGTTAATGCTCTGGATAAGTGGGACTGGTATATAAAAGAAGAAATTGACAATGTTGAACCTAATGTAATCATTTCCTGTGGTGAACTTGCCCTTCAATATTTGACTGAGGAAAAATCAATCGGGAAATGGAGAGGCTCCTTATTACATTTGCACCCAAGATTTGGTAGGACTAATATAAAGGTCGTACCAATACATTCTCCTAGAGAAATCTGGGAACAAAATGAGGCTCCTTTCGTATATACACAGTGGGATATTGGACGGGCAGTTAAGTACAGAGATCTTAAAATCCGGTTCAAGATTCCCGAAACTCTATGGATTGCTAAGAGTTATATAGAATTACTTAATTGGTGGGAGCGTGGACAAAGGGGGGAATTCTTAACCCTGGATATTGAAACTCACCATGGATTTATTACCTGTATTTCTTTCTCTCATAATGGTACCGAAGCTTTAAGTATTCCACTCTTAGTTGGAAGTAAATTGTCAGATTGGGAACGGGGAAAGTTATACCAGCTAATCAATACCATTCTACGATCCAATGTCCCCAAGGTAAATCAGAACATTAAGTATGATTGGACCGTGTTGCAGGATTATGGGTTTGATATCCATAATATTATTGGCGACACTATGTTAATGGCTCATACTATATATCCTGAATATCCTAAGGGGCTAGACTTTCTGACCTCAGTGTATACAGACGTGCCCTATTATAAAGACGAAGGGCGCAAGTACGACCCTAAGATACACTCCCCAGACCGCCTATTGCTCTACAACGCCATGGATTCACTCGTCACATGGCAGGTATGGAAGGCCCAACTAGAAGACGCTGAGGCTCTAAAAGTTAAATCTTTCTATTTTAAGTACGTACATCCTACGTTCTTTACATACAAGAAAATGGATGATGTAGGAGTTAGAGTAGATGATTCACAACGTAAGAAACTAATAGTTAAATATCAACCTAAGCTGGATGAAATTGTACAAACAATCTCGCTAATTGCAGAAGAACACATTAATATTCTATCCCCGGCTCAGGTTGGCCGATTTATTTATGATGTTTTAAAATGTCCCAAGCAAACACATACAACCGATGCAGGTAAGATAACTTATTCAACGGATGAGGATAGTATTGAGGAGTTATATGTCAATAGAGTTACCAATGAATCTATCAGAAAACTTCTTAAGGAACTTATTGTCGGACGGAAAATCGCAAAAATTATACAATTTCTTGAGAGTCCCATATCCCCAGATGGAAGAATGCGAACAAGTTACAAACTTCATGGAACTAAAACCGGGAGAACTAGTGCCGGAAAAAGTATTGAACCATATTTCTACATTGACGGATCCAAAATCAAAGAAAAAGACTGTGGTGGGAGTTTTCAAACAATACCAAAACATGGTTATGAATTTGGTTCGGAGAGAATTGGTGGTGAGTTACGGACAATTTTCACTCCATCTCCAGGATATTGTCTTATTGAAGGAGATCAAGGTCAAGCGGAAGATAGAGTGGTATGTATTCTCGCAGAAGACTGGGAAGGTCTTTCTATTCTTAATAAGACGGACTTTAAACACAATCACTTCGGACTTAAGGATGATAGACATACCCTAACAGCAGTTCTAATTACTTCTAAAACCTTTGAGAATATAACTAAAGATGATAGACAAAATCTTGGTAAAAAGCCCAGACACGCTGGTAATTATAACATGGGGCCTGGAATGCTGGCATTATTCACTCATATGTCACCTGGAGAGTGCAAAAGAATACTTGAAAAGTTCCACTCTACCAATCCTAAAATACGAGGAATATTCCACGCAGAAATTAAGCACATTATTGACAAAAGACGATTCCTTGTATCCCCTCATGGTAGAAGAAGGGATTTTTTTGGCAGGATATCTGAAGACACTTATAAGCAAGCTTTCTCAACGATACCCCAAGCTACTGTTAGTGACCACAACAAATTTACGATCTTATCAAAAATGGCAGGACAGTATAAATACCCAGATTCAATTCCCTTGGCAGAGTCTCATGATTCGTTAACATTTGAGGTAAAGTTGGAGCTTAAAGACCAATTCATTGAGGACTTCAACGCCGCAATTAGAACGCCGATTAACTTTATGGGCTGTTCATTATCACGGGATTATGATCTTGTAATTCCTGGTGAGATTGGCTGGACTACAGAAAACTGGGGAGAATTGAAATGACACTTGGACTATCTGAATATCACAGATTCTTAGACTTAATGTTAAGAGAAGTTGAAAGTTTTCATCGGGATGTAAAACATGAAATGACAGTAAATTGGGAAGGTAGAATTTTCCCAATTACAATAAAGGAAGCTTTGCCAATTCGACTTTGGAAAGCTAGACAATTACTTAAAGGGAAAGAGTATTCCTTAACATCTAATGGAGTTACTCTTAGATATTATGAATATGGTATACGATACTCCTCCTAAATTTCCAAAATGCTTGTGGGGAACACTATCTAATGGAGTGGTCGTTTGTTTTTTACCCCATACTGGATACAACAATGGTATAAAACAATATAGTGTTATAGCCTATAATAGGGTTTTTCCAATATACGATTATAATGAGTTCTCTATAGAACAGTTAAAGGGAACTCCACTAGATAAAGAACTTAAAGACTTAGTAAAGGAATTAGAAATTATAGAAGACAAAAGAAGTTGGGTATATATGACAAATAATGGACCATTTAAATTACTAAGTGAGGTATAAAAATGCGAGGAATCTACAAAACTAAAAATGATCTAACTGCAACAGTAACTCAGTATGCTCCAAAAGTAAGACAATACTTTGGTCACATATTGATTAGAGGTTATAAAAAAGAAACACAATGGGATACTGATGGGATGAATTTAGAAAATCCTGAATGGGATATTGACCGATTGGAATTTCATGGAGCTAAAAATGCCAACCCCGTTAACAAATCCTCCGAAACTTAAACGGGGACCAACACCCAATTGCGAATGTGGTAAATGCCCCACTTGTAAGAATCGATTAAGACAAAAGAGATATTATGAGAGAAATCTAGTTAAAGTTCGTGGGGGAGAAGATAAAGAATATTTCGAAGAAGAGGAAGAAGAATAGAGTCTAAAAGATGAAATTCAATTTTGTGGAAAAACTTCTAGAGTTAACTAAGATAGTTGAATCCCCTACCTCCTATTTGGAATGGGCCGCTTATGCTACAATTGCAGCTGTGTTAAGACATAATGTTTATTATAACTTTCCAGCTAGACGTACTAAGATCATGCCTAATCTCTATGTACTTATAGTAGGCGATTCAGGATCTACCCGAAAAAGTACCCCACTTAAAGTATCCAACTTTCTCTTAAAGCAGGTTGGAAATACGAAACTTATTGAAGGTAGAGTTTCAATACAAGGAGTCCTAAGAGATTTAGCGGAGATTAAGCAAGTCGAGAAACCCATTCGGAGATCAATTAAATATGCTAGTGGTATCTTGTATAGTGAAGAGCTAGCCGCATTTTTTGTTAAAGATCCTTCCGTAGGCTCCATTCTAACAGATATCTACGATTATAAAGAAGAGCATCCTATTGTCCTCAAAACACAGGATACCGTAAAACTTGAAAAAGTATGTGTTAATATGCTATCTGCAACTAACTCAGCTTTTCTTCAGGATATGTTTACGAAGACTGACTTGTATGGGGGATTAGTAGGTAGAACGATCTTCATCATGGAAGATAAGGCACGTCATAAGGATCTAGGTTTGCGAGATACAGGGAAGGATGAGGATTGGAATGAACTAATCTCTCACTTATTTTATTTAAGTAAGTTAGAAGGCCCAATTCAATTAGCCGAAGATGCTTTGGATTTTATGGAAGATTGGTATAATAATACTGACTTTACATTATCAGAGAGTAAGACTGGATTTGAACCCCGTGCCCATACTCACGCTTTAAAGTTGGCCCTAATATATGCAGCCTGTGAAGAGGGATTTAATCTGAGTGTAACTAAAGCTCATTGTGAGCGGGCAATTGATACTGTAACTGGATTAAGAAAGAATTATCATAAGCTAGTTATTTCAGTAGGCTATTCTCAGAACGATACCAGACAAGCAATGAACGATATAGCTAAGATCCTCTTCTTGAGTCCCGATGGTGCATTGAGCCGTGAGGAGATCATGCGCCGTATGTTTGGACGGGTGGATGCGGAATCCTTCGAGAAAGCCATCGCTACACTGTCACAGAGCAATCTAATCGAGTTGATGGGCGCTAACAGACCCCAGTATCGCCTATCCGCGATTGGACGACAGACGATACTAGGGGAACTGATTATTACTGGGAAGGCTCAGTAATTCAATTGAATAAATTATCGGGAATCTCTGTAGACTCTTCAGTTTGACTATTATTTACTGGACTTGGTTTTAAAGTTTTAGGATTTATTGTAACATCCATACCTTCTGTTGTTTTAAAAGATATACCATTTTTCCAAGCCCAAGCTACAATTCTTTTAAAAGTGGGTACATTAGCTGGATGTCCTGCTTTATTAACCATGAGTTTAGTTAGCTGATCTACAATTTCAGGATTAGAGAAAGCTTTACCAACAGCTGGCCCAACTAAAGTATACTTTACTAAACTAGCAGCTCCTCTAACAGCAGGATAGCTATCTGCTCCTAATAGAATTAATCCAGCACCACCAGAAACTCCACCTTGTGCCGCTGCAATTTCCATACCCCTAGTAGAAACCTGAGTACCCCTATTCCTCAGTAAGTTAGCGTACATAAACCTATTCCATGAAGCTTTCAAGTCAGAAGCTTTTGCTCCACCAGATTTTTCAGAGTTCTTAGCAGCTAAATTAAAAAGATCCCTCTTTTCCTTGTAGATGTTAAACATTTTATTTGCATCAAATACTCCCTCTTTCTCCAGAGATTTTTCTAGCATATCCTTTATTAAAACATATTTAGATTTTTCTGGACCTACCATTTGAGTAAATTTAGTAAAGTCATCTAAAGTAGAAACCTGTTTACGAATCCAAGCTTCTCCACTAGTTCCTTTAGGGATTATATCCTCTGCTATAGGTGTAGTACGCCTTAGCCAATTAGCAGTTTCCCCATATCCTCGATTTATACCCAACTCTCTCATTTGTTTGGATTGCCAAGATATGTTTTTATTACCTTCAGTTAAAAGATCTTGACCCATACTCTTAATCATCTCTGCTTGCTTAGCAGCAATTTCAGGATGATTTTTAGCCATCTTCTCGAATTCTAACAAAACGGGACTTGCAGTAGCTTGTCCACTGGTAACTGGAAAACCTTTTGCTCTTAGTTCTTGAATAGCTCCTAAAGGATTCATAGGATCAGTCGGTCTAAGAGGATTAGCACTGATCTGAGTTTCAGGGGATTGTCCAAAGTATTTAAGAAGTTTTGCTTGTAAATTTCTGCGAGAAGAAGTAGAAACTGTGGAGGGAAGTGCTTTTAAGATTCCCCCTATAACTTTAGATAATCCAATTCCACTTAAATTAGCAGCAGAATCCAGTGCAGCTGTAGATTTTGGATCTGCTGAAGGCTGACCTAAAATAGAAGGTAACCACGATTGAGCTTCATTTACTAATCTATTTCCAACATAACCACCATAACCCATTCCAGGAACTGCACCTAATCCTCCTGCACCTGTACCTAAAAATCCACCACCAACAGCACCCAACATTGTTCCATAACTTCTAAGCGCAGAGGCTCCTAATAAATCTTCGCCTAATGGGATTTTAGATAAGACTCTTTCTCTAGCTGTCAGTTCCCTAATCTTAGAAGTTTTGTTAACACCAGGTAAAGGTTCAGAGGATTTGTTGGAGAAGAGATCATCTGGAATTTGATATTCTTCCGGCATTACTTACCTCCTCTCGTATATTTCTCCATACCTGGAACATACAAGCCATACATCCTAGTCAATCTAACTTTTTCTTCTGGAGTAGCCGCATTAGCTAAATGTTGCTTTATTTGATTAGCAAAACTTTTAACAAGTTGATCTTCCAATTCGGTATTCCGGGTAGTTCCCCAAGTTGGGAATAACTTCTTCATTATAGTGTTTTTGAGACTAGTAGGAATACCCGACTGAAGTAATTTAATGTCATTATCAGACAATCTACCTAAAGCGGGAAATTGTGCCCCTAGTGTCCCGATTTGTTGGTACAAAGCACCCATAGTCCCAGAAAGTCGCGCCCAATCTTCTTCGGTCTGAGGATTAGCCCTTAAAGCTTTTTGTGCAAGTTGAACAAACTGAGCAGTAGATCCTAACTTTTTACTCTCCTCTATAAATTTAGGAGATTGAATAAGAATACCTCTAGATGCAGCTGCGGAAGTTAATTTTAATCTCGTCTTTTGATCTAACTTATTTACATCTACCCCACCTAGTTTAATCCCCTCTATTAAACTTTCAAAATCATTGGAGTTTTCAGAGATTCCTCCACCTCTTGAAGCCATCCCTTCAATTCTAGCTAATGTAGTTTCAGTTCTATTTTGAGCCCTAAGAGCCTCAATTTCTCTTCTATTTTCTGATCTAATAGTTTCGAGGTCATTTCTTCCACCCATTAATAGCTGTTGCATTTCCATAGTGGGAGCAAAAGCAGCCCGCTTTTCAGCTTCTATTCTCTGAAGTCTGGCTTCAGGACTTTCAACTTCATTAGGATTAACCTGAATACCTAATTCTGGAACCTGATATGGATCTGGGGTTTCCTGCCCCTCTTGAAGAAACATCTCTCTACCTTTTTGAGAAGTAGGATATTTTAATTCTCCAGAAGATAATTTAGAACCAATAGCTAACTTAATATTGAGTTTGGCAGTTTCATTCTTTAATTGTCGATCTTTCTCTTCAAGTTTATATTGCTCATCCCTAGCCTTAAAGTCGGCTTCCCAACGCTTTTGAGCTTCAGCTATTTGTGTCTGTCTATTCTTCTGTTCTTGCTCATACCTTTTCTGTTCTTCAATAATACGAGCTTTTTCTATCTTTTCCTGAAGACCAACATTGTAAGCTCCAATTAAATCCTTGGCGAAGTTTTGAATTGGCATTAGTAACCTCCATCAACATTATAAGGAATGCTCTTTCCAGCTCCACCACCAAAAGCTCCCTTACCATAAAGATTAGCTAACATTGTGGCTAAGGATTGGAAGCCCCCCGCTGCCATATTGGAGGGGGTAGTGTTTGAACCTACCATGTTTGAAGTTCCACTTTGCTGCTGGTTTTGTGATCCCCAGGTATTCTGGAATCCTTCATTCTCACTACTAGTCAACTGCTGTCCGAGTAACTGTTGCATTAACTGCTGACGTTGATTCTGAATAGTTTCATTCTCTAACATAGTCTGGCGTTCAATTTGTGGAAGTTGATTAGCATAACCAATTCCCTGTTGAACTCTATTCGCATCAGCATTAGCTAACATTGTGGCGCCCATAGGAGAATAAGCTAAACCTCTTTGGCGCATAGCATTCTCAATGACTTTTTGCTGGAGCTGAGCCTGGTTGTTTAATCCTTGGATATTCTGAGTAACTTGGGATTCAGCAAATTGTCTGGGATCTACTACTCCAGCATTAACACGTCCCATAGCATTTTGCAACATTTGAGCATTATACTGCCCAGACATTGGGTCTGCATAATTATTACGTGTCTGTCCATAGTAGGTATTATTACCTTGAGTAGTACCATTCATAATACTACTCGTATTTTGTTGCTGTTGTTGCTGAGTAGTTTGTCCTTTACTACCTAAAGCCCCACCTAAAGCAGCAGCTCCAGCAGCTAAAAATGGTCCTGCCACTGGAATTGCACCTAAAGCAGCAGTTCCAATTGACTTAAAGAGATTTCCCCATCCCATAATTGACTCCTATGATTCCGAGATTTGCCATTCAGGATAATATTTTACTCGAAGATATTCAACATAATTGTGATCAATTTCAACTCGCTCTTCCGTGTAGCTAAACCATCTATAATTATTAAGTGGATCATCATGCTCAATATAGGGACCATCTATTAAAGTGGTCATGGCATCAGCTACTTGAACTTCAATGTTCATCTATTCCACCAAAATTTAAATCTTCCAAAGCTTCAACAGTCCAATAATTCTCAGTACCAGGAATTCTATCTTGAGTATCCGTTACAATTATTGGGCTTCTATTTATGGCCAGACTATCACCTACTACTCCCCCGTAAAGTGTTCCCAACTTTAAGGTAGCGCCTGGATCTTTCTTTCCCAGTAAAACTCCCTGGACTGCAATAACTTCATCTACTTCAATAGGCTGCTCAATAGTACAAATCTCAGGAGTAGATGTACTACCTATGGCTTTGGACACTTTAGGATCAGTTGCTTGTAATAACTTTTTAACAGCTTCCCAATTCTGACCAAAGGAAGGAGTCCATCCAACTTGAAAATTTCCATCTGGATCAAGATATCCTACTTCTAAATCTCCTAGAAAATGTTTAGAATAGTAAAGATCATCATAATACAGTTTGTAAATAGGGGTTGTAAATTCTCCCCAAGACCAACCTGCTCCCAATTTGAAAGATCTAGGATACACTAAGGATGTAGGATATAAATGGTCAGAAGGTATTCCAGTGCCTAATTCATGAGTCCATGAATAAGCAATTTCATTTATATACGTAATAGTTTCAATTTCACAACGATAAGTATTAGGAATATCCGATACTAGTGTAAATTTAACTTTTAAACTTAAATGAAACCAAGTTTTCTTAGGTAAGATTACTCCAGTATTATTTCTAGTTGTATTTAATTCCCAAGGAAAAAATCCTAAAACAGAACCAACCTCTGTGATTAATTCCCCTGTACTAGAGATTCCAACTCTTGCGTTAATTAAATGTAGATCCCCATAAAGAACTGTTCCTTCTCTTGAAGAGATTTCTATTAGACCTTGGGAGGGATTTGGAGTATTTCCTGGGTCTATATAAACAGCACAACTGACACAATGGTAAGAATTATCCCAACGGGGAATTCCCTTTATTACTCCAGTTCCTCCGTAGGGGACTAATAAACTTCTATTCTCCGTTCTAGCAATCTCAGTAGAAGTAACCGAATCTCCAACTGCATTCCACTTACCAAAGCAGTCACTTTTCGAGGTCCACTTCTCAAAAGAATCCATAAAGTATACTTCTCTTGTTCTCATCCTAAAGAGTATCCTTCCTCCAATGGAACATCTGAAAGTGCCATATCTTTAAAATAAGCATCTACACTAACTCCCCCTTGTAGAGTTATATAGTAAGGATATCCCCACATTACATAATGTTGATTCCCATCTACACTAGTTATATTAGTAGTAAGGCCTACATTATAAGAGTTCATTGGGTATAATAGTATGGATTCTCCATTTACTTTAATGGAAGTAGATGCTGTAACAATATGATATGGATTAATCCCCGGTAAAATTATTTTATCGCTGCACTCGGTAGTTACTGTAATATTAAAGTGATACCAAGTGTCTTCCTGAAGTTGACAAAGAGTATGAAGTGAAAGCATCTTAAGAGTAGTTACTTTCAACCAGGGGGGCTTTGGATACTCTGCTAGATCCTTTCCATATTTATCATACTGGCAAATTAATTCCCCAAAAAGTTGACCAGAAAGGGATACAAACCATCTTGTACCAGCGAAAATTCTATGCCTATAAGTATACCATCCATCTCTATATCTATTATTAGAGGCAATCTCACAAATAGGTATTTTAACTACCCGATTTTGTCTACGCTGAAACTTATAGTAGAAAGAATTGTAAGTAATAGAAGATTCATTATAGCATTTATAAACTAGAGTAGGTTCGTATAGCCCCTTTAAAGCAGCTGCCCCGTATTGAGTTGGATCATTAAATATAATACCTGGACTTTGAATTACAGCCCCTATATTACTCCTAAATCCAGTAGTAAACAACATTTAAATTTCCTTAACATATAATTCTACTGTAATTTTGCTAACTCCGGAAGTCGAGACAACTTCTAAAACTAGTGTATCGTCGATTTCAAATGTTATAGGGGAGCTTATAAAGTCTGTAGAATTAACTACTTCAAGAGACGCAGCTGTAGAAGGTAGAATAATGTCATTAACTAGAATGTTTACTCCATTGTGTTTTAAATTAAAACGAGCATCTCCCGAAGTAGGAGGACTTACAGCACTCACAGATACAATAAGGGAAGAAGATTTCCGCTTAAAGATATAGGGACCACTTGCCTGAGTAGCTACTTTAATGGCCCCGGAATTACTAAAAACAATTACATAAGAACTCTTAGTAGCTATGGCAGTAGCTTTTGATTCGGGAATATTTTCAAAAGCATCAAAGAGTTCTTTTCTAACTACATAATCATAGGAATCTTTAGAGGGGGAGGCATTAACTACACGCCTCTTTTCCATGTTTAGATCTTTAGAATTTAAGCGATCTAGTTGATTGTAAAGCTCTCTAAAGAGTACATTACAATCCTCAAATGATGCTGCATTTCTCATTGAAGTGGAAATTCCTGATTATCCGTATTTAATCCACTAATTGTAACTCTAACCTTAGTCCAGTATCTGTGAAAAACATCTGTAGGCCCATAAACTATTCTGAGTGATGTACCTTGAACAGTTTTAGGTACTCGCATTACTTCATAGATCTGTAATGTATTTGGAACTGTAACAAAGCTCCCAGACCATACTTCAGTATCTTCTGTATATATCTTAAAAGGTATTGAAGTTCCAGTAGTATAGAGCTTGGTTCTAAATCCCATTACACGTCCAAGTCTATCTAACTCTAATGGCCCAGCTTGATCAAATTTTCTACCAACAGGAAGAACTTCCACATCTAAGGGAGTCGCAAGCCCGTAAAATTCAAAAGGTTCTGCCCCAAGAAGATCTCCCGAGAAATCAATACCGAATTGATCATCTGTAAAGTAGTGAAGGACAGTTTGCCTGTGGGCTGTATTGAATATTGAAGAAACTCCAGACACTCCATCCACGATTGGGGTGAAACTGACATTTGAGCCATCTGTATTAATCTCCATTGGCATTGTACGGATTCTCTTTTTAGCAGGTAATCCGTAATTGTTTTCGGGTATTCTAAAGTAAGTTAAACGGGGAGGTAAAACTTCTACCTCCTGGGGTTTAATTACTCCGTAAAACTCAAAGGGGGTGTCTGTGAGAGATTGTAGAGTTCCACCAATATCAATTCCAATAGTATCTACTCCAAAGAAATATTCAACTGTCAATTTCTCAGATGTGGAAAAGTCAAAAGAAGTATAAGAAACTCCATCTATACGGGGAGTAAAACGTACTAAAGATCCTCTAGAGTGAATCTGAAACTTGTAAGAGGAATGTCTTTTCCGGTTAGGTGTACCATAGTCTTCTGAGGGTATAATCAGGAATTTTGTCGGGGAGGGTAACTTTTCGCTGACAATTTCCTCGGAATTAAGTCCATAAAATTCAAATGTTCCACCACTAAGTATTCCCCCAATGTCTGTTCCTACCACTTCTTCATTGAAATAATGTACATAAGTTTCTTTAGCTGAATTACTAGCTTCAGAAGTTGTAGCACTAACATTATCAATAAGAGGAGTAAAAGTGATGTTATTCCCCAAAGTATCAATAACCATGCCATAAGTAATAAATCTCTTTCTACTAATGGAACCAAGGTTATTTGCTGGAAGTCTTAAATAATTTAATTGTTCTGGTCTAGGATCATATTCAATAGTAAAGTTGTAAATCTTGCACTCGGTTAAATTAGTGCCCGAAATCTGAAGTTGGTATCTAAATCCAAGACCAACTGTAGTAGCGATCTCAATAAGCTTCTCTTCAATACCATTAAAAGCATATGTTCCTAGATTAATTAGACTCCCATTATCTTTTCCCAGATAAATAGTTACTGGGGTATTTGCAGTATCCGCTGTGATTTTGAGGGTGAAAACATCTTTCCGATTACGTGGTTGGGCATTATCATCGAAGACAGTCTTTAAGAAAACATTCTGACCAACACCCTTCAATGTTGTTCCGGTCCACAATTTCCTGATAAATCCATCTGCATAAGCCCCTAAAAGGATATCATCTTCCTCAGCATAAATAAAAGTTGGATCAGTATCCCAGAGGAACCAAAGTTGATTTTTGATATCATAAACAAAAGTCCTTTTATTTCCATCTCTGAGAGTACATGGAAACCATAATTTACCTTGTGAAACTTCTAATGCAAATTCCCAGCTACCAGTTCCAGCTTTATATACAGAAAAGACTCCATGCCTATCCTCTTCTCTAAATAAGAGATCTAATTGAGGGGAAATAAGTTGTGACTGACTTCCTGCAATAGCTCTAATACCGTCTGCTGCAAGATAATAAATAATATTATGGTCACAAGCTACAGCTCTATGCCACGGAGGATATTCAACACCAATAGGAGTAATTCTAATGTCAAGAGTAAGATCGGGTAATTCCTGACAAGTACCACTTATTTCATAAATATCAGAAGTGGTCCCAACTACTAATTGATTATTGCTTACCTTCTTAATCCATAAATTAGTCTCAGTAGTATCACCACTAAGCTTAAGAGTCCAAAGATTTGAATAAAGTCCGTAGTCATCTGGATAGGTTATATAGATATTCTTACTACCCATTAAGAAAAGACGACCATTAAAAGGTTCACTTACATCCCGAATCTCCTCATCAAGATATCCACCAGAGGTTTGAATAGTTACAGACCAAGGATCTACTGGAAAAGTGATGCCAGTAAGAAGTGCTTCTTCATCCGACATATTATCCACGAAAGGAGTTCCAAAGTCAGATGTTAAAACCTTTACTTGATACCACTTATCTAGTTTTCGAGCTTCCCCTAATTCTCGGACATCATCTAAATATGTAACATCCCTGCGATAAAACCAGATCTCATTTACCTGAGTATCCGTAGGAACAATTGGAGTAATTTGTGCTGCACCATTAACCAGAGTAACATAAGGACTTTTGGGAGAAGCCGGACTACGGAAAGTGGCCGTACCCGAATTGTGTACATTAACTTGAATATATTCATACCAGCCATTCAATGGGTTGGTATTAGAGCCAATAAAAAGAACTCCATTTTCTCCAATTTGAAATGTAAATTCTCCTGTAGATTCTACAATAATCTTGAAGCTCTTTATGGACTCCCAACCCAATGCCTCTGTTGTACTTACTTGAATAAAGTCTTTTCGTGAACATTTAAGTACAGTCCATATATCTGTACCAGCATTAAACTGTCCATCTACTACATTATCCCACTGATAATAGAAATAATTTCTAGGATGAGCAGTATCTGTATCACTAAAGATTACCCGAACAGATTTAAGAAGTGAAGTATCAGAAGCCCTAAATACTAGCCAGAATGAATCATTAGGCTCACCAACACCCCCAGCCCCCATACTCATAGTATTCCAGGGAGTACCCGGAGTATATTTAGCGGAACCTATATTCTTGACAGTAGTTAGTTGATAATAGTTAGAAGAGTTTACCTCACTCATCCCTATATCAGAGGTCATCCCCGAAAAGTCGGTCGTCAAAAAGAAGAAATCGTTTTTTGCAGCTTCTACTATAGTAGGATGATCAGAGGGAATCTCAGGAGTAATGTTAGTAACATCAGTCCCGTTATACTTCATCCGCTTATTACCAGAAAAGCAATAGACAAAACCTAACCCAGAAGTACAAGCATTGTAACCAATAGATCCTCCATTAAAAAGTTCAGAAAATGAACTTCCAGTACTCGCATGAACTGTTCCATCTGTAAGCCCAAGAATTCGATGCTTATCCCCATTAATTTTCTTAGAGTATACAGTATGAACGAAATTACCAAAAGCTGAACTATTAATATTCTCTGAACCTCTTGCTAGTGAAAGTATTCCATTTTCATCATAGCAAAGATTATCCATTCTCAGTAATCCTTGAGGATCACCATTTGTGTCATCGTCAGAAGGTCGCCAACCTTTAGGCCAATTGATCCTTGTTAAGTTCATTCAACTACCTTCCCAAAGTTAATAGGTAATCTGGGACGTGCAATAAATCTACCACCAAATACCTGGGGTTGCATTTCGTTGACGATGGATTTCGGGAGACTAGCTTTTACCAATCTAAGTTGTTCTATAGAGAATTGATACTTCTGTTTAAAGTAATCTGAAGCATCAGTGTCTTGGCTAGGGCCTTCTTTACCATAAGACTTGGTGTTGATATAGTATTTAATAAGCCGTCTACGAATAAAGTCTGGAAGTCTAAATTCTGTTCCCGTAGGATCTGCAATTCTCCAACAACTAATAATTACTCTATTAGAGATATCTGCTCCCCAGATTCCACTATCATCAAGTCCAATACTTTCATCGGGGACTGGCCAAAAGTGAATCTTATCGAATCCATAGTTATGTTGAAGATAAAGATAAGGTGTTCCAGTTATAGTTTCGGTGAGTGGATCTATATTAAGATTCCCTATTATAGCTGATCGTTGTTCAAAAGGCCATACTTTATCCCCCTTCCATGTAACTCGGGAAATAGATAAAAGGCCTTCGGGTAAACTGTATGTAGAAGTTCCACTGACAATATCTAGTGAAAAACGGTCAAAGATACAAGGAACATCCGTAGTGAGTTCTATTTCACCCCTGTTAGCCAAATCAATAATGTAGGCGTCATCCCATATTGGCATTTATTTGTACCATTAGTTGCTTAACTCTATCTGAGTTTTGTCTTCTATTCATCTCTAATTTGATTCTTGCTACTCCCTTTATATAATCCTGATAAATACGAAGAGACTTTTTAAACTCTAATCCCTGCTCTAAAAGATCTCCAACAACATAATCTTCTAGGCAAGACTGATGATTAGAGGGAAGTTCCAATGTACTAGAGGAAGTAAAGTCAGGAGCCTGTGCAGAATAGAACACATACATATTCTGCGTAGGAGCCACCGTGTAATATGGATAAAGGGCTATATATTTGAAGTCAATAGGAACAAACCACTGGGGAGTCCCCGATTCAGTTTCCCACTTATCGCTAATTGATTCCAAATGTTTGAAGCCTACTGGTGTAAGGAATTCTTTACGATTAGGATTATATATTGCAAAGACTTTAAAGTAGTCTGGAATAATTGAAACCATATCTACATACGCGGTTAAAGGAAATGCAACTGAAACTACTTTTTCGATACATTCAGTGGTCAGCGCAAGTTCATCATAACCATCTTGAAGAGAATCAAATATATCCTCATCCGTATAGAAGATACCTTGGTCATCCAGTTCCTTTTTTATTTTAGCAATTACAGTTAGAGTAGTCATTTGTCGTTCAAGTGCCTTCTGTAATACTCTAATTCATCCATACTGCTACCTCATCTCTTAGAGTCATTCTATCACAATGGAATGTCTTTAACTCTCCAATCATTAAGTTCCTATCATCCAAGTATCTCCTGTAGTAGTCATCCTCGTAGGTAGATAACCTAACCTCTATATAGTCCGCCATAGACATTGTGTCGGCTACAGCATTTGGAACCCAAGTTGAAAGACTTAATGAAATAGAGTCATCTAAAGTTAAAGTATCCGCGATGGGTTGGAAAGTATTAAACCTAATTTGTTGAGAATCTGAAAGTACTAAAGTGTCATTAAGTAAAGCGAGAAGTAAAAAACTCACTTGGATTTTATCATCTAGAACCATTCTATCCCCAAATGATAAGGCCCAATTTCTAACTAAACTTACTGCATCTCCCCAATTATTTAGAGTGTCAGCAACCAGTCTAGAAAGAAATTCGATTTGTTCTAAGACATCTTGCCAATTATTTAGTGAATCTCCTACTTGAATCTGGTGATCTAGAGTAACTACTAATATATCTGATAGATATAAAGTATCCCCCACTTCTACTGTAAGTTCATCTGCAATTGCCAAAAGTATTGAATCAGATAAAGTAAAATAATCACTTACTTGTTTAAATACAAGTTGTGGACTAAAAACACTAAAACTATCTAACCAACTATTTAATGTAGATGCAACTGAAGCTTCCAATTGAACCGGAAGTAAAACTTCTAATGCGTCACTTAGATCCAGAGTATCACTAACTTCTTCTCCTAAATGTCCAATAACATACTCTAGGATACTATCATCCAAATCTAATTGAGAGGCAACTTCTTGGAAAAGGTTACCTATTAAGCCTAAATTAATTGAGTCTGCCCACGTATTAAGATCATCTGCAATAACCTGAGTTAACGGAGCAGAGGGTTCTTCTGAGACTACTAGATCTACTGCAACAGCATCAGAAAAGCTTAATGTATCAGCAAAAATACCAACAAGGTTATATACAGTTGGGGCAGAAATCTCAATAATTAACTGTGTAATTCGGGCACTAGGAATTTGTCCTGAACCAGATAACTCAGTGATAAGTTGAGTAATTCTAGCATTCGGGACTTGTCCTGAACCAGAAATTTCAATGGGTAATTGTGTTACTCTTCCTGCCATTATAGCCTACTACGAAGATATATTAACTCCCCATTCAGCTGCATTTACTTCAGCTTCTTCCCATGCTGCTGTTGTAGCTGGAGAAACTAACCATTGTTTTTCTAAATGAACATAGGCTGAACCTAAAATTAACTCATCACTAAGATAATCTGTTCCACTTATTTTGGAAAATAGTTTAATCCCTACTGCGGTTGCATCATCCCTCCGAGCAGCCGCAATTAAATTAAGAGCGTCTACTGTTACTGTAGGAATATCATCAATTACAACACTATTTTTATGACCTACGGTAGCGGAATTAATATAGTCAGTGTCATCATTTTTTGGATTTTCGTCTTGACAGGTATATCTAGCTCCTGTACTTGCTGTAAAATCTATATTTGATCCATCCCCTGTGGGTAAGAAATAATAGACTCTGCGCTCAATACTTAAAGCATCCCAAGGTGCTGCATCAGCTCCATCATAAATGTGAACATTATCTATACTAATATTGTTTCCTCCAAAATGACTAAATCCTATCTTAGTTGCGTAGGCATTAGCAGTTTCCATTGTGTCAACGGCATCACCGGAGACAATATTAATATCAGTCACATTGTCATATCCAGGACCAGTAATAGTTAAAGTGATAACACCAGCCGAGGCATGAATATAGACTTTACCTGCAATCCAATAAGTAGTGTTAGCCGCTAGTGCATGAGTTCCTGTGGCCAATAAAGTTGCATTTCTATATACCTTAATAATTCCAGCCGCGGTAATCCTAAAATTAATTTGATTAGTAGTTCCATCTAAAATATTAATACCCTTTTGGGTGTCATTCCCGGGTGTAATACCTAAAGTTATATTATACCCAAAATAGATGGTTTGCCAATTTGCAGTAGCTCCAGTTATATTAGCAAAGGTTTTGTAAATAGAATTTCCATCTAGTATAATGGATCTTCCATAGCTATATATGCCAGAACCCACATTAGAAAAACTATTTGCATTAGATCCAGCATCCCATCTTTGGGTAATAGCAGTATAGAAGTCAAACCCATCCATAAACAGCGACATTTCATTCTCCTAATTTAGTTGCTGTTAATAAGATATTATAGAAATCATCTGTAATACAACTATCCACTTTGCAATTCAAATTCCTAACTAATGCACTTAAAGTTAAGGGTGTAAATCCAGTCTTATGAAAATCATAAGGGTTTGATTGAGCACCATAAAGAACGTTCATTACATCATTGTCTACTATACCTTCAACAAGTTTTTTAGCTGCCCATTCAATTGAGGGGACAACTATTCTAACTTCACCTTCTGGTTTTAACACCCGGAGCCATTCTTTTAATAACTGAATATGCTCTTCCCGATCAAAATGCTCTAAGACGTGCGAAGAGAAAATGATATCAAAAGAGCCGTTATCAAAAGGCAACTGCCTAATATCACAGCGAAAGTCGGGTTGACATTCCTCTCGAATATCCACCCTAGTAACCTCTCCATCTGGATCCTCACGGTAAACTCCTCCACATCCTATATCTAGGATTTTCTTGGTTCCCGTAGAAACTAATCTACGCATTGGTAATGAGTTGGGAGGGAGTTCATAAGCTCTATGGTTTATTGAATCCCAATGTTTGCACATAACTGTGGCATCTGCAAAGATTTTGTACTCTGTATTATCTAGTACATTCTTGCAGAAATATAAATCCTCTGTCCACATTTCGGCAAAATTTCTGTTATCTAGAAAATCGTCTTTATCTATTGTCTTGAACCAGGGTTTAGGCAACTTCTTCAGAATCTCTGTTCTAATTAAAGTACAATCCATACCTAGTCCACTAACTTCAAAATACTCACCGATTTTCCAATCCCAATAACTCCCACTACCATTACCTCGAAACACTAAAGGTGCTGGAGGTTCAGATTTAGAACAGTAAATTCCGCCCACAACTCCTAAAGTGGGATCATTTTCCATTCTAAAAATAAATTGTTTCAATGCATGAAGTGGAGGCTCAGTATCGTCTCCAACAAAGAAAACATAACGTGTGTTAAGTTTTATAGCTTCTTCACAGATTCTATTTCTGGCAGCTGCAACTTGCTGTCCAGGAACTATCATCATATTAGCATTATAGTTAATAGGGGGTGTTTGTCCCCGCAAAGCTAATGCCCATTCAATTGTAACAGGTCTATATAAAGTAGGGATTCCAATTAGAAGACCAATACCATGTTCGAATTTCATTTAAACTTCCTTTAATTACTAACTGTATAAGAGATGGAAAATGTGTTTGAAGTTGTCTTATTTATCGTTGTAAAAGTGGCCCGACCTAACATTACTCCTGAACTATCAGTCACGAATAAGGCTACTTCCCCTAATGTAGTGTTAGCCTGATTAGTGGCCCAAGAAGCTTGCGCTTGCCAAGAAGGTGGATTAGAAGTAAGATTAGCAGTATTAAAAGATTGGATTGCAATTCTTGAAGATTCACCACCTAAAGCAGTATCACCTGTTGCAGGGGCCGATGTTCCGGTTCCAACAGCCATGTAAGCAATACTTTCAGCAGTATTAATTTCAGAACTAGCTATCTGTTGAAGAACCCATCTTCGGCCCGCTATTACGATAGTATTGTTAATTACTTGTCGATCCAAGACTTTTCCATTAGAATCGCCTAGGACAATCTCTAAACATCCACGCATCCTGATTACGTCTTGCATTTGATCTCCTTACTTAAAACTCTTCAGTAACTTAAAATATAACTCTTTAGCTTTCTTACCTAATTCCTCAGCTTTGTAAGCTTCAATTTCATGAGGAATATTTTTGTTGGTTCCCTCGGCTAAAACTCTTTCTGCTGGATAGGGACCTAGTTGCTTAATCCCTCTAGGAAATCGGGGATCCTTAAATTGAACTGCGTGTCTAAGTTCATGGAGTAAAGCCCCTGTACGATCTTGAACATCCCCAAAAGATGTTTTAATGGTATTGGCTACACTATCACTAGGATTTATAGTAACATGATCTACTTGAGGATAGTAGCGTCCCTTAGATCCTGGAGTAATTAAATTATTTATTGCTCTGGGATTGGCCCTAGCTAAAAATGAGGGGTATCTGGTATTAATAAAAGAGAGTGCCTCTATAGTATCATCAGTTAAATGAGGATATGCTTTAGCTGTTTCAGGAATGTTAGCAAAAAAGGCTTGTTTAAATTTTCCAATAGTCTTAGGATTCAAAACCATCGCCCCAACAGAACCCATTGGACCTAAAGGAGTATCCGCATAAGGCTCTCCACCACTTAATTTAGTAAATTCAGCCATAGCTTCAGGACTCCGCATAGCAGCCCAAATCTGATTACGAAGTCTATCTTTAGGATTAGAAGCTTTTAGCTGCAACTGAGGCATTTAACGTCTCCATCATAGCCTGTTGATAGGTAAACTTTTTCATTTTGATGGCTTTAATAACTGAATTATGCTTTTCCATAGGTTCAGGATCACAAACTACAATACCAAAACCACCCCTTACAAGCTGTCTGGCAACAACTTCCCGCTCCATTATACAAACATGATAATCATTCGCGGAAGCTTGTCGTCCATAGAGTGTTGCTTCCCAAAAATCTTTCATACCACGATAATTTGACTTCCAATACTCATAGCAGATACTAAATTCTGGGAAGCTTAAAGTTAGAGAAGCATCTGGCTGGAGTACTCGATAAATCTCATTATAAATGAATTGGTGTGCAGATTTCGGGATGTGCTCTAAAACATGATATGCAACAATCTCTTCTACTTCATCGTCCTTATATGGGAACTTCCCAGTAAAATTAAATACCTTATCAGGCTCGACAGCAGGGTCTATATCCACATTAATAAAACCTGGAATCTTATTGAATCCACAACCTAGATTAAGTTTCATAATGAATCCCCAAAATCCATTTTATCACTTACACTTACTTGAATAGCTTGAACCTGTTTGTGATATTCTTCTCCACGATCTCCCCGTACATTATTTTCAACTGTATCCTTTGGTTTATAAAACTCTCTAAGTTTCTCTACATTGCATTGGGATACGAATTCGGGATCAAGTTTGTGGTGAGTTGGTACTCCAATATGAGTGTAGATCCCAACGTGTTCTCCTATTTCTTGTTTACACCGTAGACAGAAATAAATGTCCTCTGTCCCATTTGGCCCAGTAATGAACCAAGGAGGATCTAGCTCTTTGAGGAGGGATGTTTTGATTGCAACTGTTGCAAATCCGATAGCATAAACTTCACAAAGATCCTCTTTAGCTTTCTCAATAACTTCATTTTCATGAACTAACTTAATGTCCGCGAGATCATTTGTTGGCTCCCGTTTAAAAGACATTGCATTAAAGGGATATCCCCTAATATAAGTATGAGCCATTACAATATCTTTATCCGCATCAATTAAAGTTTCTATTGTTTTGACATCGAGCAGCATGTCATCATCAATAAAAACTAAATAATCACATTCGGATTGAAGTGCCATTTTAGCAGCTTCATTCCGCATCCTATCAATGGATAGACGTGTAGGAGCCATTTGTAAAAACTCCCATTTACGTTGTTCTGCAATTCTACCCAAATGGTAATAAAGAGCAGTATGATTCGCGTAAACGGAAGCGTTAACTTCAGTGAGTAGATTAGTGCCTAATAAGATTCTCATTTTGGTATAAGAAGGGAGAGTTCTCATCCTCTCCCTGATTAGAATAAAGTTTAAGCTAAAGCTCTCAACCAAACTTTAACCATTTGGGTTTGAACAGTTGAAGCATTAGCGGTAGAAGAAGCAGAACCCGCAATAGATGCAAGTGCTTCTGCCATTACAATAGCGTGAGGAGCCAATGCAGCCGCACCTACTGTAGAATACCCAAAGGCATTATTAACTGTATCAATAGTCAATAAATTACCGAGGGCTTGTGCAGCAATAGAGGACCAGCTATCAGTGGAAGCCGCACGAGTACGGTTCACAAATTTAGCCTGTGCACAATAACCAGCAGCAACAATTTCTACAATCTGTCCTGGAGCAGTTTCTTTAGCAGCTACTCCAGCAAAGAAAGGATGTGCAATTGTAACTCCGCCTGCTGTAGATGGAAGTTTCACTTGACTTAAATCACTTGTATTTAAGACAATAGGTGAACCTGCTGGAATAGTGACAGAAGATTCTGCACTAACAGCGCTAATACGACCACGCCAGGGACGATTTTTAGTTCCTAATGGGGAATTCATGTTTCGTCTCCTTTCCTATTAAGTAAGCGATCGGGCAATTTTCCCGATAACGCCTTGTTTACGCCTATTACTCATAACCACAGAACCCATCCACAGAATATGCTTGTATTTAGCATCCTGATTAATGGGCCGTTGGAAATCTGTGGATACAAAGTTTGTTTCAGATTCATAAATGCATTTGAAGAATTTGGTATTCAGAAAATAGGCAGTTCCACCAGTAGTAGTAGTGGTATCAGCAGTTCCCGCAAAAACATTGGGAACCCACTCATCCCAGACAACTAAACTATTCCAGAATTTAAGATTCGGGAAGGGGAAGTTACCATCAGACGATGAATTATTCTGATAGTATTCGCGGTAAGCCGCATGAAGTAATTCCCACGTTGTCATATCTGTGAGAATCAAGTCAGGAGCACCACCAGGACCTTTAGAACAATTGTTGTACATGGTCAAAAATTCGGCCATAAGTTCAACATATGTAGTAGCAGCAGACACCTTAGTATTATTCCTCCACCATGACTGGGTATTTTGATTAATCCCACCAAGTGTTAAGGAAGCAGTAGGGTCATACTGAACTAAGTCAGGTAATGGAGTAACAAAACTAGATCCATTAACCGGGGAAGTATATGGACTAATGATGCTAGATCCACCACTAACAAGAGAACCTTGAAGGAAAGCTTTTCCCCAAAATTCCTTGAATCCTAACTCCGCTTGCATAATCTTAGCAGTAACTAAGTTTACAATACGGTGTTTGTTCTGCTTGCGTTCTTTTTCTGAAATAGAAATTGGCGCAGCTGCTTGTGCCCATTGCCAAGTAGACTGCGTAATTCCTTCAGTAGGAGTTAACGGAAGCTCATCATATCCCTCATAGGTATCTGCGGTACCCAGAGCATATAAAAGATCTTCCGCGATATACAAACCACCATCTTGACTTTCCCAGGGAATTTTGTGAAAAAAGGCATTGGACCTAGAGATATTGTCCTGTAAAGTTTTCCGGTAATTTGCAAGTGAAGTCGAGACTAATGCGTCATAATTAAGAGTATTCGCATTAGGCTGATTCGCTGCACCGAAAGTAGCCATTATTTTTCCTTAATCTAATAACTCGCCACGAACAGCAGCTTCTACTGCTTCTCTGGCTGAGATTTTTCCAGATCCACGCTTTACCCGATCATCATTGGTTTCAGTACCAGATATTTCGGCTCTACGTGAAAGATTTTCTTTTTGCCGCTGACGTTTATCAATCTCTGATTTAGTTTCAGCAGCTTCTAACCTGTGATACTTTAAGAGTTTCTTCAGGTAATTAGGTAATGGATCTTTGCCGGAAGGAGGCATTTCTTCAACCAGCTTACTTAATGCGCCAGCTTCCTCATCGGAAACTTTTTCTTCTACAAGAAAACTATTATATTGAGTAATTAACTGTTCCTGGGTACGTTGTGCTTCCCGCCCAAGCATTTCAGAACGTACTTTATCAGTGGATTCACGCAGAATTTCTTCTAGTGCGTCCCCTAATTTATCGGAGATAAAGGAAAAATCATCCCCCATTTTTTCCTTGAGAACAGCTTTAATCGTTCTCTCAGCAGCCTTTTCTTCTTTCTTGGTTTCAGGGGGTTCGATCCCAAGTTGGTTCATTAAAGACTTTACAACATTACCAGCAGTTTGGGGGTTCTCTAAAGCGTCCAATAGTGCTAAAGCTTGAATAGTCCGGGGATCGGGTTTAGAGATTTCTGCTTCTTTGGCCGCTGATTTTGAAGTTTCAACTTCATCTGATTGATTCTCTTCTGTTGTAGCCGAAGCTTCAGTCGCCATTGACTGTGCAGCAGTATTAACCGCATTTTCAAGAGCATCTTGTGACATTATTTACCTTTCTTTTTAGAAAACAATTTAACTAACTTATCTTGCAGTTCTGCCTTCTTCATACCTTTTTTAGTTTTACAAGCCATTAGAATTTCCTACTTTACCATTGGAACTACAACTGAAGCTCCAACGCTTAACTTTCTTATAGTTATAGATTCAACTGTTTGTCCAGAAAGTGAGAGAGATGTGGTTGTTAAGTGAGACCAATTTTCAATTCCAATTGTAACAGGATGAGTAAAAACTGCGGTATGATTACCTTGTGGAGTGACCACAGTTAGTTCACAATAAATTACAGTAGCAACTGGTCTACCATAAATTAAAATTTGTGTGGGAATCTTGGCTCCCGCAGTAGTAGCTACAGTACCACTATCAGTCAAAATAAAAGCAACATAGTCTGAGGCTGTAGCTTGCCCAAAGACTAGTGAAGTTAGAAAGAGAAACAGCGCAGTTAATTTCATTTGGATACCCCTAATGTAGATCTTCTACTTTCTTTTCATTTTTATACTTCTGATACCACTCTGCCTCGGCTCTAATATAGTCCATCATAGCCCCTTTTACACGAAAACTAGCAAAATGTTTAAATTTAGCTTCGTGAGTGTCGTCATACCTTAAAGATGCTCGATATAGTCCATATAGCCCCTCTGCGAACAAAATAGCATAATCAATATTTGGAGGAGACTTTAAAAAAAAGATTCTAGCTAAGGTTTTTACAAGGGGAATATTTTCCTTAACAAGTTGTTCTGGATTTATTGTGGTACCCCCATAGTATTCATTTGATTTTCAATTTGGGCTTGATCTGGGGGCATCATTTGTTCAGCAGTCATTTGAGCCATATTATTAGGTTGTGGAGGTTGACCCAAATTTTCTTGACCTTGAGCAACTTGACCCACCATCTGAAGAAGCGCAGCTTGTTGGAAAGCTTTAATAACCTTGTTATTCTTATAGTCTAACCTGAAAGCAGCTTCCCGAATAAGATCTGGGTTTGTCGCAAGTTGGGGATATTGATTCATAATAGCCAAGAATTCCAAGAACTTCTTTTTCTCGATATCGTTTGCAATCGGACTCAAAGATTCCACAGTGACATTAACCTTATAGTCTATATAACCCAAATCTTCTTTCTGGAGCATTTTCCATTGGTACTCTAGTTCAGGAACATCCTTAAAGAATCCCCCTAAATCAGAAGTAATTTTAGTCCAAATTGGAAGAGTTGTACGCTCGATTACTTGATAAAGAATCTCAAGTCCAATCCGGCAGATCCATTTGGCTACAATCTTTCTTTCTTCATTCTCTCTAATCGTAGCTCTTTGATTAGATACATTAGTTTGGGTAGCCGTAACACGATCTGCTTCACCCCTTTGTTCAGCTGTAGTTCCGGCTGAAACATTGAAGTCATCTTTTGAAGTCTGTAATACTATTCCCAGGGTAGCATCAAGGGGAGGATTAGGAACAACTCCAATAGCATTATCTTGATTAGTCCAAATCGTAATACCATCACGACCATTCATTAATTTATCTACTTCATCATTATCTACATTTCCAGTCTTAATCTGGTAAGCTCTTTTAGCTCTACGACGGGCTGCCCGGACTTGTTCTCTAGTTTCATTAATCTCATCCTGAGGAGATTTCCAGTTATAACTAAGAGGAATAGGATACCAACCTTTTCTCCGCTTGAAAAACCGAATATCAAAAAGTGGAAGTCGATCAAAAGGACGTTCATAAAGGATTACAGAAGTATCATTGGTGATAATATAAAACTGCTTCTTTCTGTTGTCCCAGATTTTCCAAACCTTAACAAGATCTCCCGAAGTTTCTAACTGATTCTCTTCATCATTGTATTCAGTCTTAAACTCATCCGTATGTGTTCCAGCATATTCAAGTTCTTTTACATTCTTGAATCCAAGTTTCTTCTGCTGTAAATCTTGAGTTCTATAAAATTCGTAGTAGCCACACCAATCAGCCCTACGTAAATCTGAACAATCGTTTCCACCAACTCGAAAACGGTGAGCTGGAATACGTTTTACGAATATATGTTCCTGCTCAGGAATCTCCTCGGGTTCATCTGACTTTTCCTGCTTTAGAGGATCCAGAGGATCAATTGGCTTATTCGCATTGGGATTGATTGTCCAATTGGCTGAATAACCTACCTCTACAATACCAAAATAAGGGAGTGCATCTACGATAGCTAACTCTAACTCTTCTCCATAATTGAGTTTGTCAGAAGTGACGAATGTGTTTAAAACATCAGATGCATTTTGGGCCCAATTATACGCTTCCTCTGGCATTGAATCGTAGGAAACTGGCATCGGTTCAATGTAATAGATTGGTTGTGTAAAAAGAAGCGAAGGTCTCTTTGTAGCAAATGTAGCAAAAAACAGATTCAAGACATAAGGTTCATAAGTTTCGTCTGCATCTGTCCACTGAAAACCCTCCATATACTTTTCAAGTGTCTTACATTTGAATTTTCTTTCCCACTTCTCAAAATAGATTTGGGCAGCACTAATCTTATGCTTCCAAATATTAGATAATAGTTTTTCTTTGTCAGTCATCTTGTGGGCATTCCATATGCGTCAAAATATTCTGAAGCTTTCAATGCTTTAATTCGTCTACGAACTGCTTCGAAAGAGTTTGGTTTGTACTTTTTGGGAGCTTCAGTAATAGGTCCCAAATGTGATGCACAATAATATCTTGCAGAATCGTATGCATGATCTGTTACTTTTTTATCCCGTTCGTCAGAATAAACGGGCTTACCATTAATGGTATCTAAAAGCATCTTCTTTTGCGAAGAAATTTCTTTAATAACATTAACACATCCTTGGGGATAATAATTGCTACGTTTAATAAAGAAAAGTCTTGGTGAACCTTTTTCACCTGTAACTGGATGAACGAGATCGGGATCAACTCGAAGTAACTCATTTATGCGATTTCGCGTTGCAAATTCATTATTATCTGCAGGATTCCATAAAAGAGTGGGGGCTTCTAGACGCTGATCCCGATATTCGTCTGCCACAGTCCAAAATCCACCATATTTCTCCAGGTGCTTTTTGAAAATATCCGGATCTGCGACATTAGACGAGTAAATCTCAGATTCTGATAGTTTCGTTATATTGGCTCTATGGTACGATATGGTTTTATCTGGAACGTAGTACTCACGATAATTGATATAATATTGTTTGAAAGCTGACCACCAAAGACAACAAGTTGGTGCAGTAGCTCCATGATCCAAAGATCTACCTAAATTCCCCTTCTTGATAATCTCCTCTATAAATTTTTGGGATACTTTGAAAGGGGATTTAGAATCGGGATCTGTTTCTAAGATACTTTCAGGAGAAATGTCGTGAATTGCACCAGCCCCGCGAGTGAATTCCCCATAAACATATCTCCGAACCCACTCTTGATCGCGGGTCATCATAGTAGCCAAATTTTCAGGGGGAAGTGCTTTATTCTCGGAGGATGCAGATTGGAAATACGAATGAGAATTTTTATACTTCTCTTGATGCTCTGGAGAATCAGGATGAAACCGCTGCCAACTCCAATGGAAAATACCCTCATCAGGGGGATTAATGAGGATCATATGATATGCGGGAGCCATTGGCTTTCCAGTAAATGCATTCATCGGCCAATTTGGATTTACTTTTAACAAATCGGGGGGTATCTCTACATTATCCCATCTACCAACACGTGAGTCAAGTGTGAGATACACGGATTCTGGTATTTCTTCTGCCTGATCTATTAGTGCTGAATTAAGCTCCAGCGAACGAAGGGCACTTTCATCGTATTGATCGAAGTGCATCCAATATACTCTGGATTTGTTGAAAAGATCACAGTACCCAAGTGAATCAACTCTGTGACCTCCGTATTCTTCAGAATAAAGTTCGGGAGGGCAAACTTTAAAGAAGGTTTGCATTGTTGTTCTTTTAAGTTCGACACTTGAATATCTCCCAATTGCAATACGGTAACCGGGAAACTTACACAACAGTGCTAAAGCTTTTTGACAAGCTGTATAAGTTTTCCCGGCACCATATCCCGAATTCCAACACTGATTTCGCTTAGAGTCATTGAAGAACTTTTCAGCGGTAGGTGATGAAAATCGAAATTTTAGATCAATGTTCATTAGAACTTAGAAAATGTGTAAGTAATCGTATCTTGTACAGGTTTCAAACAGAGGTAGTAGAGACCTAATTGAGTATTAGATAAACCAAACATCTGTAAGAAAGACTCCACCATTGAACGTCCAGAACCAGAAAGGGATCTACCTAAATCCGCAGCGAATGCAGAAATAGATAGTTCATATTCTGTAAAGGAAAAATTAAATCCTTCGGTTCGTTGAGGAACAACCAAAGTCCCTTCAATGGATAACTGGAGTGGAAGATCCTTATCTGGACAATTATTTTCCAGCCACTTCAAATCAACAGATCCACTTCCCTCAGTAGAGTTGGCTAAAATGTTGAGAGTGCTCCTGATTTGAGGGAACTCACTTAAATACTGCAAAATAGATTTGGCGTCAGTAAGTGAACAACCTTTTTCAGGGTTGGTAGGTAAATAGGGTCCCAATACTTGAGACTCAGGTTTGGTAATGGAAGTTAATTTAAGGGGCATCTTATTTTCCCACCTCCAGAATAGGTGTAGAGGTTTTAAAGACTCCAAGCTTATTGAGCACAGTAACTACTAGGTCAATAACTTTAGTAATGGAAGAAATTAATTCCTTAGAATCTCCTCCTGAGTCTTTAATAACATCAATAATTAAATCTTTCTTAGCCTCACCCAATCCGGGACCAGGAAAAGCTTTTTCAATTGCTGTTATTGTTTCAATAATACTTGGAAGTAATTGAAGAACTATCAGTAGAATTCCCATACATACCAGCTTTCTATTAGAATTCAATCTCAGTTGTCCCATACCAATTTTCTGGAAGCTTATCTACAAAAACAACAAGGGGAATTTCATCTCCTGTATAAGCTTCTAACCAGTCAAGAATCACTCTACTAAACTGATACTCAATTAAACATCTACCATCCGGGGAAATTGCAGGTTCTTCCTGTAAGAGAATCGGGGCCTCATTTTCAACTAAAGGGGTACAAACAATGTCATCTCTAAGGCGGTTGTAAGTAGCCAGATCCTTGAATATAAGTATCATACTTTGCCCTTCAAGAATTTCCCGTGAGCTTTTTCGTAGTCAGCAACTCTTTCGGTTCTAAGTTTGTCCTGGTCAGCCTTATTCTTTGGCTTACTCCAGGCTTTTAATCTTTCAATTTTAGCTTGAGCATCCGAAAGGTTTTTACCGGGATCTTCTAATTTCATGGGATGAGTCCCCCAGCAGCATTTATCCGGGATTTAAGATATTGGGTTACTCTATAAACTTCCCCATGTGTAAAAACTCTGTTATATCTGTAGAATCCTGTTAGGATTCCCACATACGCTCCTACTGTTTCTAATGCCCATTCAGCACCAGAAGTATTAGACACTCCATTAATATACTTTGTACCAATTGAAGTAACACAATGAATTTCAGTATCTGAACAATTAAAAGTTGTCCATGCAGTACCTTTAGCGGGTAATCCGGCTACTCTGTCCCCGGAATCTAAAGTCCAACCTAATAGAGAAACTGTGGGATCATCAGTTGAAGCACCTGTATTTGCTCCTCTAACCAAAGATCCAGATCCTGGAGGAATTGAAACTATTGATTGCAGGTCCGTCGTGGCGACGTAGGAAAGGGCCGTGGGGCCTTCGTTGACCATGCCTCCCCACACGATCAGGGTACCTGTGCCCGTCGAGTTACGACTAAGGTAAACGTAAATACTAGTACATCCTGCGGGCGTCGTGAACGCAGCAAGCACGCGGCTAAACGTAGAACCGTTAATACTTGTAGCGTAGGAGGTTGAAGCCGCAATATCGGCCCCGTTTGAATTGTCATAGATAGAATATTTTGGAACCGATAAGGTGTCTGATTTTGCGTAAAACGAAAAAACGTATACAGTCGATGGGATTACTTTTACTTCTTGCGTTATATAGTTTGCGCCACTAGTATCAACAGTGATCGTATCCGCAGTTTGCCCTTCATTTGGGTCAGTCGCGTTGTTAGCAGCTACAGACAAGCCAGATTTTACCCACGCCGCGTTATCCAGCGCCTCCGAATACCGCAGCAAATTCGTCTGCCCCGTCTGCACCCCCAGCGTCAGGCCGGGACGAATTAAACCATGTTTCTTAAAAATTGGAACCTTAGACCGCATTTGTAATAATCCCTAAAGTTCTCGCAGCCTCTTGTGTTACAGCCGAAGCAGTAGTTCCAGATCTTACTTTAAGAAATCTGATTGACAGGAAAGGAACAACATCATCATTACAATGAAGTTTCCCAGCTACTACTGTCCAGGAGATTTCTGATCCGTATCTATCATAGAGATCATAGAAGGTGGTTCCATCTTCTGATCCCTGAAATGTAATAACCGCAGCAGTCCAGGCCGCTGACATTTGAATCCCAGCAAGTTTTCCACCACCTAAATTTATGGAATCACTTAAGGAAGCGTTGATAGCAATTGTTGCAGATATTGACATTTATTTTTACCTTAGTTTGATAATACAAGCGTCTCGATAAAGTTGACAGGCTACTTTATTTGTTCCTTCTACCTCTCTGTCGCAGTTAGGGCAGTCGGAGGTGATAAAGGGGGCGTAGGGGGTAAAGTTGCTGTCTCAATTTTAATTTCTGCTTTGTTAGAATAAACTGACTCAACTCCAGCACGTGAAGCCGTAACTGCATAACAGTAAGTTCCTGCAGCCACATTAAGATTAGTATAAGTCTTTGCAGAAATACTAGTGATAATCTTAACAAAGGCTACTGCCGAACTACAAGGTGAAGTAGACCTATAAACAGAATAAGTAGTTCCTGCTGCATTTACATTATCTTCCCATTTAAGATCTACGGTTCCTGCCAAAGTTGTTCCAACTGATAACAGTAAAACTAAAAGTAGCTTAAACATTAGTTTCATGCTCCGCCATTTCATCTAGATTAAATAACCAAGGGTTAACATATACATAGCGAAGTTGTTTCTTTTCACAGTATTTACGTCCTTTTTCCATAGCCTCTTCCTTATCCTTAGAACGGAAATGAATATAGCTAAGAATATTACCCTTCTTATATACTAGTTCAAAAATACCATCAAACGTAGTATCGGGGGGATTCCCAGGTTCAGGAACAACCATTGAAGTAGCGGGCATCAAAATTTCCTTTCAGGAGCAAAGACATTATTTAAATTTGTATTTCCTTCACTAACAACTTGAATAGTAATTTGAGGAATAGCCCTTTGACCACCTTCTACCTCAAAATTAATTCCATGTATATTAGCCGCTTTAATGATAGCTTGCAACTTTACTCCGTCTCTACCACTCCGAGCCAAGTTTGCAAGTTCACACATAAGACTATCAAGGTCAGCCCCGCTAGCATTAAGTGCCTCTACTGCTGAGTCCCTCGAAGATATTACTCCGGTCTTTATTAAAGCGGACTCTACAGCCTCGGAAACTGGATCAGGAACTTGATGTATTGGAAGTGGCATTTTTAATCTCCTGATACTTCCTCAGGGGAATACTTAAGGGGGACTTTTCTAGGCGCTCTCTCACAAGATTTTCCGTTAACTTGAAAATAGGCGCATCTTCCATCAATTGCTTTAATGTCCCCCCGCATTGAAAAGAGTTCATTTTTAACCTCGTCCTTAAACTCTGAAAAAGATTCTTTGAATTCTATGAAGGCTTCTTTAAAAGATTTCTGTTCTGCCTTTAAAGAGCCATACATAACTCCAAATGTAACTAAGGCCCCACCAGCAGTAAACATTAGTGCAAGAGAAGCTATAATTTCTGAGGACAATTTATATACCTATCAATAATACTGCAGGGTACCCAATTCTTTCAAAATGAGTACCCCTTCTTACTTGAAAAACTACTCTACTGGAGGGTTATTAACTTCAAGGGCAGCCGATAAAGCTTCCGAAGAAGAAGAGAATCTTGCCGTAACAGCAGCAATAGCTTCATTAGCGGCAATAACACTAGCCTCATCAGCAGCATTATCTTCTGCTAAAGCAGCATCAACCGCTTTAGTAATTTCTTGGGCAAAACCCTGAAGAAGAGCAATAGCACTAGCTTCTACTCCTTCAGTTCTTTCTACCTGTGCAGTCAATGCAGTTACAGCCGCATCCAAACTAGATAAATTCGCCATGGTTTTTCTTTCCTTTACACTTCTTTTTGTAAATTTTCACTGGAACTAGCTAATGTTTCAGTTAGTTCCTTTACTTTCACTTCAAGTTCATCAATTTCCTGCTGTTGATTTGTTTGAGTATTCAGATACTCATTAAAAGCATCTAGAGCAGGAAAATCAATGTGAACTACCAGTCTTATGGAACGTTCCATTATTTTAACCCCTAAGGGATTTCTGAGTTTTCAGCCTTCCCTTGTAATAACCCCTTAGCATATTCAGATTCTCCAGTAATACGTACTAAAGCATCTTTCATGGAGTTGGTATGTTTCTCTAAAGAAGCTATAGATAAATTGGATTTTGATTGTTCTTTTCCTAATCTATGAACTAAATAAGTATTAAGTATACTAATTCCAGCAGCAAATATAGAAGCTCCCGCTGCTATTAAAGCTATTAGAACATGCTCAGTAAACATAATACTTTTTATAAATTATCTAGAACTTTCACCTTCAACTACAGTGTAGCACACCTTGGAGAAGCTGTCAAATGTATATCTGGCCTGTTATCAAGGGGTTACAGACTTTCTGAAACGAGACATAACCTAACGCTACTCCCCAAAATTATATTAGGAGAAAAATATTGAACTTTATATGTAAGTAAAAGAAGAAAAGGCGAAGGGAACTCCAGAATTCTGGGAATATATTTGGTGGCACCCCCAATTTGCCCCCAATTTGCCCCATTGGTCAAGTATATGATATACATTCTTACATGAAGTAGGGGCAAAAAATTTAACATTAATTATTATTAATGGGGGAGTACGGGTAGGTCATTAATTGAATTAATGTATGGGCACTGTGTGCTATAACAGTGCCCATACATTAATTACTATTTAGCTCTTGTTATTACTCTTCACCTTCAGTCTCTTCAGTCTCTTCAGTTCCAAGAATCAATGCATCATTGATAACCCAATGAAGCCTCAATGATTCGGTAGGATCAATTCCCGTTTTGGCAATGACATCCTGCTTTTGAAGCTCAACAAACATGTCACGCACTGCCATATTGAAGGATGGATTATCCTTCTGAGCATCAATGCGCGCCATTGTGTCATTCCATCCCGATGTTACAGGGCCGTACTCTTGGAAGTACTTAGTTGCCGCAGTCTTTAGAATGGCCAGATAGCCTGTCCTAGAGACTCTCAGAAGGGATTCAAGAGACAAGCTGGTAGGATCACACTCGAATGTGATCTTGAACGCTGTAGTCTTATCCAGAGTCACTGTCATCCTATTAGATGCTTTCTTCCCTCTCTTCTTGATCTCAGTGACTCCAAGAGTCGTTACCACATTGTTGTTCACTTCATTGTTAGCAGATTCTTCAACCTGCGGAGTCGGGATGTTCTTAGGCTTCGCCATGATATCACTTTCCTTATTCTATAGATTACTATCCTGTAAGTAGGGTTTAGTCCGACTGCACCTTTACATTTACTTTCCGCGCCAATTGGCACTCTAGCAGATGGTAGCATTGTTATGGCCATGAAATGTTATGGTGAGAGTTCAACCCACTCACGCTCACATATTCAGTTTTCAAGGAACTATGCGGAGACAATAGATAGAGCAATCCCATGACCAAACCAAAATTTCATTGTTTTCAACACTTTAGCTTTCAACATTTACCGATTCTACCATTTCTGGGATATGATATTCCATATTTCATATTATTGTCTGTTATCACGATATTCCCCTCAAGGATACTCCTAGAAACGGTATTCCCAACCCCTAATGAGAACCCCTTATTAATAATGAAAGTTTCTCTTTTAATCCTTATAATAATATAATTAATAATCTAATTAATCTTAATATACACTACATTAAATGTTTTTAATAATCCCTCTAAAGCGTTAGGTTTCCCCCTAAGGTGTTGATTCTAAACACCTAATTTTAGGGTATCGCGTCCTTCGGACCCTTAAAATCAATACCCCCACCTACAATGAATCTCAAAAACACTCAAAAAACTCGTGAATGCCCTAACCTAACGCTATTTCCTGTAGGATTATTCAACACCCGTACTTTGTCCGTAAGTTGTTGATTCTGGGGGGGTTATCTTATTATATATATATTTTAATAATATAGACTACAACTACTACCCCCAAAAGCGTTAGGTTAGGGTATTTTGACGTTTTCAGGAGGTTTTTAGGGTATGGTCATGGTTAGACCCTCTCCAAGTGTGATTGTCAATAGACCCTTCCCCAACAATTCCCTAGTGTTTTCAACACCTTAGAGCCGATACCCCGATTCCCAGTCCCAATTAATATACATACAAACTCACCATTATTAGATACTACATACATATAAACTCAAGTATTGAAGGTAATGTTATTGATAAAGGTGTCTCATCAAGGTGTTACACGTTGTAACCTTAGCTGTAAACCGTTGATTCTAAAGTACTTTTAGGTGTTGACACGCCCATGCTCCGGGTGTAGACTTAGATAGGGCCATACACTCTATAGGCTACCAGAATCAAATAAAATAGGAATATAAAATGTACTGGAATGTGAAATACAAAATAGATGAAAAGGAACAACATATAGTTGTTTGTGATGCTTGTCTCTTGGAATATGAATTAACTACTCCTGAGATTAGCATCATTGAAAAGAGTCCAATATCTCCTGAAGATATGGACTATGATGAAATTAACTGTATGGAATGTTATTGTGATATATAATGTCACAAGCACCCCAATTCAATAGAAAAAAGGTAGGATCTAAGATTCCTACTTCACTGGATTTACGTGACTGTGCCACAAAAGGGTTTGTTGACACTAACACATTGAGAATGGTTCCTTCGGAATTATTGCCACTAGCTGTATCTATATTAGAATCAACTCGTAAACTTGAACAGCTAATGGCAATCTATAACAAAAAAAGAGCAACAGTTTGTCAGTCATCTGTAGAACATCTTCGTAAAGAGTGGGATGAGAATATTCAAAAGAATCGCGAAGACAGATGTGCAAAAGAATCTACGGTTCAACGTAAAAGAGCAATAAAGTCTTTAGATCCTACCTCGAAAAGATTTCTCAAAACCACTGGTAAGACCCCTGAAGAGTTTCAGAAAGAAATGCTAAAAGCTTTTAAACTCTTTCTTGAGACTCAAAACAAATCATAACATTCATACCCAATTCATACAATTCAATTAAGGAGGTAACTTTATGACTTGGTAATGTATTGTCACCCTGAATGAAGTAAATTAAAACAAGATTCGACACCTCATTTTAAAACTTGGCTCTTAGGTCTTCTAGACTTAGGAGCCCTTTTTATGTAGGGTGTTTCATACATTCCTACTATAACATAGGAGAAATAAAATGATGACGAGAATAGATGAAATGGGAATGGGTAAAACCCCAATGTCAATGACAGGTAAAACAGAAAGCCAATTGAAATATGCTCAACGGAATAACATCCGAGTAGTTTTCCTGGATAACGGAAAGCTAAAGTTTAAGGCTAGCAGATTTAATAGTGAAAGAAATCAAACTTTTGGAGCATGGTACGCTACAAGTTATCCTCTGAAATTTACAGTAAATTACTGGTTCAGTGACAGAAAGTGGTATTTCGGAGCTTACAATTTAGTATATGATAGTTATGTTACTATATTCTATTTGGAAGTTTCTCAAAAAGATGCACTGAAACTCATTAGGGGTAAGTAATGGCATTTCGAAGTAAAACTACTGGAAGATTCATCCAGACTCCTTGGGCCGGAATGAATGTCAATATCAGTGATTATTCACTCACTGAACCAATGACAATTCCATTATCTTCTACAGCTATTCGTAAAGCCTACTTTAATCCATTGGAACGAAGGTTAGAAATTAGTTTCACAGATGGTACTGTTTATGAATACTATTCTGTAGAACTGGATACATTTCTGGGATTAATTAGAGCATCTTCAGTAGGAAAGTACTTTAATTACCAGATTCGTAACAACTACGAATATTCAGGTGGATAGGATATAATATATGAAATATAAACTAAACTGGAACATCGGATTAGATCCTGTACCAATGCAACACTATTTTGCAACTTATGAAGAAGCAGAAAATTACCTTAAACTTTGGTGTCTTATAGAAAACACTCAAGTTTCATGGTGGATTGAGGTGATTAAATGACACGCCGATTAGTTGAGTATTGTGATTCCTATCGTCGTAAGTTTTCCCTCAATTCAACAGGTGATACAATTGTTACCTCCACTCTGTGTAACAAGCCCCTCCAAGTTATTACAGAGTGTGATGAATTGTTTGACGGAGAAGAAACGGGACGTATTTACCAGATTCTTCAATGTGGACATACACGTTTTGTTGATAAGAGTAAAGCCATTGTCAATTTAGAAAGAAATCTCCTCTGGGATAACTTGTTACCTTTTCAAAAGGAATTCGTAGAATTTGCTGAAAAGGCAAACTTAATTTGTATGAACACTTCGGAAATGGGCCTTGGTAAAACTCCAATGGCTATTTCCACAGTACGTGAGAATGCGGCTGCATTTACAGACAACTTCACGAAGTATTCAATATGGATTGTTCCAGTCGGTGGTATTTACCAATGGTTAGAAGAAGGAATGTTTTGGTTAGGATTAGATAAACCCACCTCCTTAGAACACATTCAATTACTCCCCCAAGTCATTATCACAAACGGACAATTACTCTCACCATTAAGTAAGATTATTATTGTCCCCTGGTCTAAGATTGGGGATAAAAGATTCCTTGAACAAGTAAAGAAACTTGGAGTTGGTTCCCTAGTTGTAGATGAATGCCATTTCTTTAAGGATGAAAACTCTCAGAGAACCAAAGCATTGATGGAATTAAGTAAGCTTGCTGGTCCTAAAGCCCCTAAATTATTTCTCAGTGGAACACCTATTGAGAATCGTGTAATGGAGCTCAAAGTCGCATTGAATCAAATGGACCCCAATTTCTTTTATTCGTGGACTGTATTGGATCGAATGTGCTTGCACTATAACAATAAGGCACTTGGCATTAGTCCACATTGGAGAGATAGATTCTTTCAACAAGTGGGAAAGTATTGGTTTGCTAAAAAGAAAGCCGAAGTTAACATACCTCTCCCCTTAATTGAATACCATACAGCTTGGGATTCCCCATTCAATTTTGAGGTTAATAGAGAACTCATCAGTATGTACAATACTACATTAGATGAATTACAAGAAGTTCTCAGTGGTGCTAGAGTTGATTCCTCCTCCATTATTGGCCTAATGCAACAGTTGCGCCATCATACAGGTAGAATGAAAGTAATGTCTGCTGCAACATGGGT
>Ga0209416_1000357_pt1 | contig 47532 bp, 45 predicted proteins | sample RifGroF1_FD_184001 | JGI IMG/M metagenome (GOLD analysis project Ga0209416, IMG submission 184001) | Groundwater microbial communities from Rifle, Colorado, USA - Groundwater F1 (SPAdes) (version 2) | ecosystem: Environmental > Aquatic > Deep subsurface > Groundwater | place: Rifle, Colorado...
CTTTACTTGCAATGGCAATCTCATGGAAATTACAGGGAATTTAAGTTCTATACCTGCTGTTATGACTTACTTTTATTGCAGTGGCAATCTCCAGAGAATCACTGGGAATTTAAGTTCTATGCCTGCTGTTATGACTACCTTTATTTGCAGTGGCAATCTTGTGGAAATCACTGGGAATTTAAGTTCTATACCTGCTGTTATGACTTACTTTACTTGCAATGGCAATCTCATGGAAATTACAGGGAATTTAAGTTCTATACCTGCTGTTATGACTTACTTTTATTGCAGTGGTAGTTTAATAACAGTTACAGGATACACAACTCGCACATGGGCTAATAATATGAGGCGGGTTTATTTTATTCCTGGTGCAGGGTATGGTTTAACAGCCAGTGAAATTGACCAGTTATTGATTGATCTGGCCAATGTTGCAACTTGGGTAACAGAGAAGAGTATCAATATCTCTTCCCCGAATGCCGCAAGGACGTCTGCTTCGGATGCAGCATTTACAACTTTGACAGTAACTAAAGGTGTAGCGATTACTCCTAACCTTTAAAGGATAATATGATAGCCACATTTCAATTTAATAAAGATCAATGGACTTCTAAATCATTTGAGATCCATAAGGCAATTGAAGCCCTTTGTGGACCGGTAAGTTTTTCTTGCATGGGCCAGACAGAAACAACCTGGAACGTACAATTTATGAGTACAGATGATACTGACAGCAAATGTACTTCCTTGGATACACTTCAATATTTCTCAGAGATAAAGTTAGGTACAGAAGAGACTGGAATTGAAATAGTTCCGGTTAAATACATTTTTACAGAGGAGAATTATGAACCGCAGATGGACTGATAAGATAACGGTTGATGTGATTATTGTGTACACTGCAATTGTGTTCGCAGTAAGTTCTTTAATTTTTGCATTAATATTTTATAAATAGGAGATGCACATGAAGGGTGAGGGAGTAAGTACAGTGGTAAGAATGACTCAGGCAGAGGCATTTGGAACGCTTGGTCAATCGTTAGATGGTCATCAGATTGAGATAACGGATGGTGTTAACAAGGGCACATTAATGAATTCTGGTGCTGCCGGGTCCACGCCATCAATGCCGGTTACAGAAGCGTCTATTCAGACGATACTTGCGGCATCCCTTGTTAAGATCCAATTAACCGGGACGGGTGCTGTCCCAATAACAAGCGCATTACACAAGACCGCAGAGGTACATATTAACACGGGAGTTACATCCGTGACAATGGCCGTTGCAGCTTGGAGTGCAACAGCACCGAATATTTTAACAGTTGAATTATATAATGATACAGCGATTGCAATTCCGGTTACAATAGCCGGGTTCAATGGTGGACTCTCGCTTGATGCAGATGTAACCAATGATATAGGTGGAACTGGTACTCTTGTCACAATACCGGTTAATTCATCTGTTCAGATTTATGCCGATGCGGATGGATGGGTAAGGGCTAAGAAAACCTCTGAGGTCACCCATGCCAATATAACTGCACCAGGTGAATATAGTCCTGCAATCAGTGTAGCCAGGGTTAAAAAATTCGGGCCAACTGCGGTAGGGGAAGCTCAGTTAACAGCAAGGACTCTTAAGGGTGTTGTTATTAACCGGGTTGGTGCAATGTCAGCGAATACAACGATTGAGAAGGTTAATGTTACTACTGGCCAGGCAGCCAGTCTTGTTATTAACACTACCGATGATTTTCCTATCACAAAGGATATAACAGATATTTCCTTTGCTGTAGATGATAAGCTCGGTGGCAGGTTCGTGGATGGGGCAGAGATGAAAGACGTAGAGATGGAGCATGTCTGGGGGTAATATGGAATTTGAGAAGGTGAAAGCCGAAATTTTGAGTTACACGGTTTCGTTTTTATGTTGGATGGTGCCCGATACGTTGCAGGATTGGGCAAGCTTGTTTGCTTTATTGGTGGCTGCAACCACCTTCTTCTTTGTCACGCTCCCAAAAGCGTGGCCGAATATCAGAAAGTTATTCAGGAGGTGCAAGTGAATTTCGATAAAGTTAAGGCTGAGGCAATCGCAGACGAGGGGATTAAAACCCGTGCTTACAAATGCACGTCTGGGAAATGGACGGTCGGTATCGGTTTCAATTTTCAGGATGTTGACTTCCCTGCGGAAGTAATTGATCTCCTGTTTGAAACCAGTTATATCGAGGTTTACAAAGATCTGCATAAGGTTTTCCCTGACCTTAAAAAACTACCTGAAGAACTCCATCATGTTCTTTTTAACATGAGGTTTCAGCTTGGACATGGTGGATTCCGGAATTTCAAAAAGATGATCGATGCCGTCAACAGGCTGGATCTCTCAGGGATGATAAGAGAAATGAAAGATTCTGACTGGTACCGGGACAAGTATACCCATGGCCGGGCGGAGAGGCTTGTAAACAGGGTTGAAAAACTATTAAGGGGGTGATGTGATTCAAAAAATTAAAGATCAACCAATAAAAGTACTGATTATTATTTGCGGATCTGTTCTCGCAGGGATTGCGATGATCACCGGGGAAGAGCTTCCTAAATGGGTTTACCAATTAATTGCTCTTGTGGGGATGTGAAAATGATACCAAGATCTCTTGAGTATGTCCAGTTCCAGGGGATAGGATTTGTTTCCAGGATCATCCAAAAATTTACAAGGGATAATGATTCCCATTCTGCGGTCATGGACCGAGAAAGGATGTCGGACAAACAGTTGATCGAACAATGGCCTCACGATGGTGGAGTAAAATCCTGGATGGATTATTCCGATTATTCAGGACACACACCCGGGACCCCATACTCAATTTGGTCATTGGTGGTTTCCCCTGAATGTTATGATTTTGTGATGAATTTTTACCGGGAATCGGCGGCAAAGAGAAAAGAATATGATTGGGGCGGCATCCTTAACTTTGGCTTGAAAGGATCTGATAATCCGGATAAAACATTTTGTTCGGAAGAGATGGTCACACCCCTATGCGCTTTCATGGGATGGGATCAGATCAACCCGGCTGTTGTCTCCCCGGGAATTTTCCGGATGCTCCTGCAGGCAGCAGGGGCGCAAGAAACATATAAAGGTTTTACATAACCCAACCAAAAGGCGCACCGGCCATCATAACTCGGGCGGTGCGCCTTTTGGTTAAAGGATCGGTGTGCCGTTTATTGTTTTCAAATGGTGCTGATAACTTATCTCCCTTTTCAGATCCTTCCGTTTCTCCCCGTCCTTTTTTAAGAGAAACCCTTGGTATTCTTCTTTTGTCATTTTCTACCCTTTCGTTAAATAATTGGAAATTCCTTGATCACTTCCGGGTACCCGTAATTGTCTTTTACCCATACCGGGATATTTTTGTCTCGTGCCTCCCGGATCAGAAAATCAGCCCAGGCCTTGGGCGGTTTTTTGGCCCCTCTTGTGGAGTCGGCACCAATGATGATCCAGTTTAAATCGTAAAAATCACTGCTTATTGTGGGTGATTCTATTAACGGTTCAAACGACACGAATTTTTTTGCGGTTTCGGGCAATGATGCAGCCAATTCCTGCAAATTAAATATTGTTTTGTAAGTCCCATCAACGGATGTCCCGAACCAGCAATTATCCAAATTTTCAAGATGGAATTCTTTATATCTTGAAGGCTTCTTGGTCAAAAACTGGAAGGTTAGATAGGGTCTAATTGCCGCCTCAAATAACACTTCTGTGATATGCATATCTTTGACCCACTCACCCCACGTATCCCCGGATGAACCCACAAAGATTTTGTCACCGGGTGTTAATCTTTTAGACTGAAGATCTTTGAGGTATTCCGGGCGGTATTTTGGCTGCATTATACCAGGGAACCGTTTTTCCATCCGCAGCATGTAGCAATATGGGCACCCATGCAGGCATCCGGATATTGGATTCCATGTCCAATCAGTCCAACCTATTTTTCCAGGTCCTTGTCTGTTAAGCATTTTTTTTGTCCTTTCGTTTGGCTTTTTAATTTTTCATTCACGCTGTTTCCCTAATCAACCTCCCAATGTTCAATAGCTATGCCTAATGCCTCTATTACCTTCATTTTTTATTTATTCCTTATATTTACGGAACGAATTGCAAGTTTGTCCGGAATTGCCTCCGCTGAATGGGCAGATAGCCACTTGAGGTTAATCAGCGTGTCCGGAATTGCCTCCGCTGAATTAGCTGACAGATATATGAGATTCACCAGCGTGTCCGGGATCTCTTTGGCTGAATGGGCATACAGCCGGGTGAGATTCACCAGTGTGTCCGGAATTGCCTCCGCTGAATTAGCTGACAGATATATGAGATTAATCAGCGTGTCCGGAATTGCCTTGGCAGAATCTGCGGACAACTCTGTGAGGTTAATCAGCGTGTCCGGAATTGCCTCCGCTGAATGGGCAGATAGCCACTTGAGGTTAATCAGCGTGTCCGGGATTGCCTCCGCTGAATGGGCAGATAGCCACTTAAGATTAATCAGCGTGTCCGGAATTGCCTCCGCTGAATTAGCTGACAGATATATGAGATTCACCAGCGTGTCCGGGATCTCTTTGGCTGAACGGGCATGCAGCCGGGTGAGATTCACCAGCGTGTCCGGAATTGCCTCCGCTGAATGGGCATACAACTCTGTGAGGTTAATCAGTGTGTCCGGAATTGCCTCCGCTGAATGGGCATACAGCGTCGTGATTCTAACATCGACATCACCAACACCCTCAACATAAACCTTTTTCATTTTTTCCTCCTTATATTTACGGAACGAATTGCAAGTTTGTCCGGAATTGCCTTGGCTGAATGGGCAGATAGCCACTTGAGGTTAATCAGCGTGTCCGGGATTGCCTTGGCTGAATGGGCAGATAGCCACTTGAGATTAATCAGCGTGTCCGGAATTGCCTCAGCTGAATCTGCGGACAGCGTCGTGAGATTCACCAGCGTGTCCGGGATTGCCTCAGCTGAATGGGCATACAGCGTCGTGAGATTCACCAGCGTGTCCGGAATTGCCTCAGCTGAATTGGCAGATAGCCACTTGAGGTTAATCAGCGTGTCAGGGATCTCTTTGGCTGAATGGGCATACAGCCGGGTGAGATTCACCAGCGTGTCCGGGATTGCCTCCGCTGAATGGGCGGACAGATATATGAGATTAATCAGCGTGTCCGGGATTGCCTTGGCAGAATCTGCGGACAACTCTGTGAGGTTAATCAGTGTGTCCGGAATTGCCTTGGCAGAATCTGCGGACAACTCTGTGAGATTCACCAGCGTGTCCGGAATTGCCTTGGCTGAATCTGCTGACAGATATATGAGATTAATCAGTGTGTCCGGGATCTCTTTGGCTGAATGGGCATACAGCGTTGTGAGATTCACCAGCGTGTCCGGAATTGCCTCCGCTGAAGTGGCAGATAGCCACTTGAGGTTAATCAGTGTGTCCGGGATCTCTTTGGCTGAATTGGCATGCAGCGTTGTTATTCTAACATCGACATCACCAACACCCTCAACATAAACCTTTTTCATTTTTTCCTCCTTATATTTACGGAACGAATTGCAAGTTTGTCCGGAATTGATAAATAAATCCATTCGGGACCTTCATTACATAAACGCCAGGCTTTATCTCAATTTCATCATGCAACGCCATCCCCTGGAAAATCGATAGATCATCGGTCGAAGTATTGGGCCGCAAACCACAATCATAAAGGGTATCCATTAATGACTGCGCTTCAGACCTTGAGAGGATCAATAAAGAAGGGATGACCTGCCCTGGGTCAATTTTGCTGTACGGCGGTGTGCATAAAACGCTTCGGGTCTGCCGGTCGAATGCCTGTATCTCGATATCATCGGCCGAACTCTTTGAATTTATTGCTATGACTTCAGGCATGGACACAATCCCCCTCTTTAAAAGAATTTTTCTTCCATTAAATCAAACGGCCTGGCTGCAACAACCGGAACGGGCGGACAATGTGACACCAGGATAAGTGACCCGCTATCCATGGGGTACATATCTTTTATCCTGGTAAAAAGGTGTTTAAGTTCAGGCATTGTCATTTCTGCCCTGGGCGTTATGGATATTCTGGCTCTGACATCCTTATTGACCTGATGGATCTCATAGCCATTTTCCCTTGCATACCGTTTTAAGTATCGGTCGATATCCCTTCGGATTAAGTGTTCTTCCTGCCGGGGAGTGTTAACAACCGGTTCCCAGGGTGAAGACTCGTTCCCACCCAAGATTTTTTTGCTGAGGGCTAAAATCTCAGACCGCAGAGGGATGCAGGGTCCACGCTGTGCGCCTCCTCCTGATTCTCCGTCTGGGAGAGAGAAAAGGTCAAGCTGTTCTTCCCTTTTCTCTACTGGTAAGGCACGGGTTACTTGTTCTTTTTCAATAATCCCAACAAATTCCATAAATGCCTGATCTCTGGGCGCAAAAATATGGGCTTGCTGATCCCGGTACATTCCGCTGGCACGATCCCATCTGGTAGCACGAGAGACGCATTGTTCCAGCCATTCTGCTGACCTGATCCGGGTTAAGACACACACATGAGAAATCGGCGGGACATCAAGGCCCTCATAGGCCACAGCGATCGTGACCAATACTGGAGCTTTGCCCTTAAAAGCAGCAATATTTTTGGCGCAAGCATCTGACTCGTGACTGGTTGCCAGGAGTGCAGGGATACCAAGCCCTTTCAAGTGTTCAATACATCTCTTTGCATCTCCGATCCTGGCACACACGAAGAGAATCTTGGCCCCTGGTTGATTCTTTTTTGTCTCCAACCAATGGGCCAACGACTGATCGATCAACTGATCTGCAAATTCAGTTTGCAGCGCCGTAAACAATGCGCTTGCCCGGTCAGTTTTTTTCACAGCCTTGAAACTGTCAACTGAATGGACCTTTTCCCTGTCAAACTCCTTCCAAGAAAAAGATCCGTCGTGCAGGTGGAAAACAATTGGGAGTACCGCTTGTTCTCTGAGTGCGTCAGTCCTGGAATACCGGATAACATGAGTATTGGCGTCTCCTGACAGGTCAACATATCCATTCCGGTATTCCACGATAGCAATCTTTTTTTTGTTCGCCCTGGACAGGGTCCCGGACATCATGATCACAAAAGTTGCCGCTTCGATAATTTGGGCAACTGCTTTATGCCATGGACTGTCCTCTTCGACATGGTGAAACTCATCCAGGATAACGATTGTCCGCCGATCCTTGACCGCATCAACTACAAACCCGTTCTTGTCATGTCCCAGGGCCTGGTATGTCGTGACAAACCCATGCAGTCCACGGCAGGGGTTCCAATCATTCGTTGACGCCCTGAGAGATATTTTTGTCTCGAAAAGCTGCTGAAAGAAGGTATCCATGCAGACTTCTTCACACTGAGTTTGCAAAGATTTACGTGGCACGATACAACAAATTCTATCGGCCAGTCCCGCCTTGATCAATTTCCCCGCATTCACCGGGACTGAGCCTTTCCCCCCGCCCGGCACAACGGACAAAATAATCCTTTTGACACCCGCATATTTGGGGTGCCGGTTAATAATACCATCAATGACCTGGTTCAGTTGCCATTGATGTTGCCTGAGCTTTTTACTCATCATCTCTCTCACAGAGATAAGAAAACCAATACCCGCCGACACACGCCACCATCACGCCGATGACGGCTAATAGCAACTGGCTTTTAGCGTCATTTGCCTCACCTGTCACTAAAATGATTCCGGTCACGATCCAAATTGCGGGCAACACTTTCATAGCTTTTTTCATTTACTTCTCCTTTTTAGATTTGGCCGAATCGGCATACAGCGTTTTGAGGTTCACCAATTCAGCCGGGATTGACTCCGCAGAATCGGCAGATAGCCAGGTGAGGTTCACCAGCGTTGCCTGGATTACCTCCGCAGAATCGGCATACAGTGTTGTGAGATTCACCAAGGTTTCTGGGATTATCTTGGCAGAATTGGCATGCAGCCAGGTGAGATTCACCAGTGTTGCCGGGATTTTCTTCGCAGAATTGGCGGATAGCCGGGTGAGATTAACCAATTCAGCCGGGATTTTCTTAGCTGAATTGGCATACAGCCAGGTGAGACTCACCAATTCAGCCGGGATTTTCTTAGCTGAATGGGCATACAACTCTGTGAGATTCACCAGTGTGCCCGGGATTACCTTCGCAGAATCGGCAGATAGCCGGGTGAGGTTCACCAGCGTTGCCTGGATTACCTCCGCAGAATCGGCATACAGTGTTGTGAGATTCACCAAGGTTTCTGGGATTATCTTGGCAGAATTGGCATGCAGCCAGGTGAGATTCACCAGTGTTGCCGGGATTTTCTTCGCAGAATTGGCGGACAGCCGGGTGAGATTAACCAGCGTTGCCGGTATTGACTCCGCAGAATTGGCATGCAGCGTTGTTATTCTAATATCAACATACCCCACACCTTCAACATAAACTGTGTTCTTCTTCATTTACTTCTCCTTTTTAAAGATTCTTTTCGATCCCACACCGGCCAGACTCTTTAAAAAAAAAACTACTTTTCCGCCCTGTCTTTTCCGTTTTCAGAAATGCAAACATTGGCGGTGGACGTTGGCAAAGCCGGTCTCCTGTCGCACAATCGAGCATATTTTTTCCTGATCACTTCCAGGTCTGGGCGGCACTTAAAAAAACAACCCAACGCCTCAATAGTCCTAAGCGTTGGATTGTTAAACCTTCTTGTTAATAGCAGGTGGACGTATGCCTTTGAAAGGCCGGTCTCACTCGCTATTTTTCTAAATGTTAGTTTCATGGGTCATATGCTATTAGACAAATTAGATAATGTCAAATTGTTTTTTTTAAAAAAAATACTGTTGACTTATCCTCTTTTTATATGCGATGATTCCCGCCATCGATCCCACATCGGCCCGCCTCGAAGAAAAAATCAAAACCATTTATATTTAAGAAGGAGGTTCTCATGGACCAGAATGCAGAGTTGAGGGAAAAACTCACTCAGGCTAAAAAAGACGGACATTTTATTTTTGTTCCGTCAACACCGTTGCCCCAGGCAAACGGGATATTTGTCCCGGTGCTGGATATTATTAAATTAAAACCGGAAGATTTTTACGTGACTTCCGGTAAATTCGGCATCCACCACCATGCTTTCATGAAACTTGCTGATGCTGCCGGTATTCAATGGGCTGCTGAATCAGGGAGGGTAGGCCGCATAGATAACCGGGATAATCCCAATAATTATTGCTCGTTCAGGGTTGTTGGCCGGTTCCGAACTCAAGAAGGGCTCTGGGCAGAGATGGTAGGGCATAAACATATTAATTTGGATGCCAAGAGGGGATCAATTGAAGAAAAATATCGGACTCAGTTTTCTTTTAAAGTTAAGGATTTCAAGGCCGGAAAAGGGAAAACTCCCTGGCCGGCCGATGAAAAAGAATTTATCCGGTTTTATACAGAGCGGGACATCAACCAGATCAAAGAGACCCTGGACGAACGATGTGAATCAGGTGCCCAGGTCCGGGTGATCCGGAATATCCTTCATTTGCCGGTGGCCTTTTCTCCATACCCAAATGATAAAAATAATCACGACGGCATATCAAAAAACTTTTATATGGTGAGGTATGTCTTGGATTCGCTGAACCCGCTGGTTCAGCAGGTCCAGATTGCGAGTTTTGCGCAGGCATCACTTGGAATCTATGGACAAGCCTCTCCACAAGTGCAGCTTCCACAAAACAAAAAAGAGATAAAAGAGGTTTCCGGGTCCGATGAGACCATTGAGCGTCTCGGACAAACTCCAACCTCGGACGAATCCAGGTTGCTGGATTTTGAGAACCAGTCTCCTGAAGATCAGGTAAAAACGATCGAAGCCGCTATCAAAAAAACCGGATATACGGCACACGAAAAGACCATGTCATCCAGGAAGGCACCACTCCACAAATGGGAGCAGGCTGACCGGACTGGATATTTTATACACATAATAGAGGAAGGGAGGAAAAAATAATGGGAGCAAGCATTTTGCATTTTGCAGACGTGCATTATGAGGAAAAGAATCATGATGAAATAAAAAACTGCATGGAATATATGATCGGCGTGGCCGAACAGAAACGCCCGGATGTGATCATTTGCTCCGGGGACGTGACGAACAGCCAATATCTTGGAACTGACACCAAATCAGCAAAAACGATAGCCGATCAGTTCAGACGGCTATCAAATATCGCACCGGTTGCCGTTGTGGTCGGGACCCCAAGCCACGACGGACAGACACCGGAGATTTTGAAATATGTTTCCGGGAAAAACCCAATTTATGTCAGCACAAAACCGGAGCAAATTTATCTCCGGCAATTTGAAAGAAATCGGGACAAAATTGCCTATGAATGGGTTAAGGATACATACGTCCCGTCCGGGCAGATAATCCTTGCCGTAACACAAATTCCAGCCCCAACAAAAGAATTCTGGAAAAACCGACAGGGGATAGAAGCTGATAATCAGAACATCGCCCAGGCCATGGGTTCCATCTTTGCCGGGTTCGGGCAGGCAGCAAAACAATTTCCACGAGTACCGCACGTCCTGAACGGCCATTTTTCAATGAAGGGATCAAAAATTTCAGAAACGCAAACCCTCCCCGGTACGGACATTGCTATTGATACCGAAACTCTTTCTATGGCTCAGGCGAATATATGCCTCCTGGGCCATATACACATGGTTCAGGGTTATGACATGCCATCCGGGAAAAAAGCATTCCACGCCGGATCAATTTTCCGGAAAGATTTTGGAGAGCAGGGCCAAGCCAAGGGCTTTTACATACATGATATCTGCGATGACAACGAACCCGACCGGCATGAGTTCATCCAGACCCCCACCCGGGAAATGATTCAGGTCAATTATAATTGTGTCTCTGATCCAGCGATCCTGGACAGGGAGTTTATCCAGACTGTTGTTTCTGACATCCTCGACAGCGGCGGCCAGGAGAAACCAGGATACTGGGCAAAGGTAAAAATCACACTCTGGATAGACGATATTAGGAGAATAAATCAATCCGCCCTGAAACAGGCGATCAAAGAAGCCGGTGCAGATAATGTTATCTTGGAAATTGACCGGGTGCGGCGGGAAAATTCAAGGGACGAGGGGATTATCAAGGCGGTGTCGCTGATAGATAAGGTCCGAGCGCTCGCAAACCACAGAAGTCAACCGGTCCCGGAAGGGGTTTTAGATCTGTTTGAAAACTTAGAGAATCTTAACCTTGCTGACCTGGTTAAACACTGTCAAACACGGCTTAATCAGGACAAACCGGCACAAATCGTTAACGGAATTGAGAAAGAAAGAGAGGTGGAATAATGGCAAATTTGCAATATATAAAAGTGAAAGGAAGTTTTGGCATTCACTATGGTCTCGGAGTTGATGAGATCGCTGTAAACTTTGAAAATCTTTCTGGCCTGATTAACCTGGCTGGGAATAATGGACAGGGGAAAACGACATTCATGGAGCTGCTTTCTCCGTTCCCAGTATTCCCATCCAGGCAACAGAAAAACCCTCAAAAGTACAATTTCAAAAAGCAGTTCCGGCTTCGGGATAGCTATAAAGAAGTTTGCTATCTCTTTCAAGGGAAAAAATATGTTTTCCGGGTTGAGATCCCGGCAGGAACAACCATGTCACCGGAAGGTTATATTTATTGCGACGGTGTGCCTGTCGTTAAGGGAAAAATCAGCGAATATAAAAAGAAGGTGTCTGAACTATTTGGTTCAGAGGACCTTTTCTATTCGTCCATTTTTAGCTGCCAGGGCGGAAAAAAGCTTACAGATCTCAAGACCGGAGAGTTCAAGCAGCTTTTGATTGAACTCCTGGGTCTTGAAAAATACACCACATACTGGCACAATGCCGGGGCTTGTATCAAAGAATGTGAGGGGGCGCTCTCGGAAGTTATTCGGGATCTGGAATATTATTCAGCCAGGGAAGATGAAATTTCCAGGAATGCAACATCATTGGCGGAAAACAGAGCGTCCTTTGATGTTAAAAAGGCGGAAATTTCTGAGGGAGAAAAGAAGGTATCTTTGGGTCAGGAAGAATTGGCCACACTCCAAAGAGAATCCGCAGAAGTACAAAAACAAGAAGCTGTTTTGACTGAAAAAAGGAAGCAGCTTTCTGCAATTGCGGATCAGATTGTTGTTCTCAAGGCGGAGATGTTAGAATCCAGCCGGAAACATAACGACTGGATTGATTCAAAAGAGGAAGAAATTTTTCCCCTGCAAAGCCTGGTAGATCAGAAAGAAGAAATTCTTTCTGCGGAACGGACGATTGCCGAACTCATGAAAGAAGAATCCACCCTTGCGGCTGATATAGAGGCGGTATCAATTGAAGCTACAGTTAATAAAGAAAAACTCTCAGATATATATCTTGCTCTCGTAAATCTAAAATCGGATCGGATCGGGTTAGATAATGATCCGGTACTCAAGGGGATTGTCGAGTATACAAAATTGCTCAATGTCGATAAAAGTGAAACGGAACGGAAAATTGCAGACATTAATATCAAACTTGCAGCCCTGGGGGATGACCCGGTAATTAAAGCCCTGCGAAAAGACCTTGAACAATTTAAAGCTGCGGAATCCTTATTGGCTCTCCGCCCGGATGGTTGTGGAATTGATGCCTGTCCGTTTATCAAAAATGCGTTTGATAAAATAGGCATGAAGCCTGCGAAGGAAAAAGAAATAGCTGATGCTATTGAAAAAAACAAGGGGCTGATTTTAGCTGCCGAACATGAAAAAGAAGAAATATTCGCCTCTCTTAATAAGGCCGTGATGACTATTAAATCAGTGGCTTGTGAGAAAGACACCCTTACGGCCGAGAGCGACCAAAAAAGGAAGGATTTGAATAAAAAAGAGACCGAGCTTTTGACCGAAATGACAAAGCTTGAAAAGAGGAAAGACTCTCTGTTGTCTGGTTATACGGAACTCAAATTAAAACAGTCAGTAATTCCGGAAAAAATTTCCCGGCTCGAAATCCTATCTATGAAAAAATCAGAAATGGATTTAGCAGAACAAAAAATAGCCTTATTACAAACATCTATTGAGGAAAGAAATCAGGCATTCGCATCAAGAGATTTTGATTTTAGGACAAAGATCGTGAAACTTGAATCAGAAGCCGCACCCCTATCATTAGATGTGATAATGTCCACACCGGCCAGGACGCAAGAAAATATCAATATCGATATTGATATTACAGAACAAGGCATCCGGATTGCTCAGTTATCCCTAAAAGTATCGATACAGGTTGTTTCTGATATCGAAAAAACGATTGCTGTCCTTGAAGATAAGGCAATGGCAGCGAAAAAAGACATCGAAGAAATAACCCGGTTAAAACTGCGAGAATCGTTTATCCGTGAAGAAATTGGAAAATGGGCATATGTCCGGGATGCTGTTTCAAAATCCGGATTGCAAGCCCTTGAAATTTCGGCGGCAGCTCCCCTTTTGACCGGTATTGCAAATGACCTCCTCCATGCGGCATATGGGGGGGAATTTTATTTGGACCTGATCACTCAGGACCCGGAAACGGGTGCGGAAGTCCTGGATATTATGATCACCCGTGGAGATGGGCAATCATATTCACTTTGTGACTTTTCAGGAGGGGAATCGGTTTGGATATTACAAGCGTTCAAAGCCGCTCAGATCCTGGTCAATACCGAAAAATCCGGTATTCATTTTGCCACCTGCTTTGCAGATGAAGAATCCGGAGCCCTGGATAAAGAAAAAGCAGAGCGGTTTATCCAGATGTACCGGGCCTTGATGGTTCAGGGGCATTTTGAAAAGCTGTTTTTCATTTCTCATATTCCGGAGTGCCAGGCCATGGCCGATCACTCGCTCCTGTTTCAGAAGGGCGGTATTGTTTCGGAATCAGGAATGTAGGTCAGGGGTGACACCAGGCAGAGCAAGGGGCTCCGCTTGGTGTCAAAAATTTGACGGTGGTATATATAGGTGATTGCGAATGGAAGAACGGCAAATATCTTTAACTCGAACCGGGGTTATCCCTGGCGGCTATTACATCAAAGCGAGAACGATTAAAAACAGTTGGATATCTCACGCACAACCTATTGCGCGGGAGATATGGGATTATCTCCTCCGGGAGGCCAACCATGTAGATGTCAAGAGAAACGGTTTTGTTGTCAAGCGAGGGCAATTGATCAGGACGTACGCGGAAATCAGAGAGGCTTTGTCCTGGAAAATTGGATACCGGACTGAGCGTTACAATGAGAGCGCAACGAAGAGAGCAATGAACGGACTAATGAACGAACGTATGATCGACCTAACGAACGGACCTCACGGGACTCTTATAACTATCATTAATTATAGCTTTTTCCAGACACCAGAAAACTACGAACGGACCAACGAACGGACCAACGAACGGACCAACGAACGGACCGGTAGTGAACCTTCTTATATAAACAAGAATGAGAAGAATGTTAAGAATTATAAGAATAAAGAAAAAGAAAAAGAAAAAGAAAAAGAAAAAGAAAAAGAAATCCCCCCCCTAAGAAAACCTGCCCCGTCTAAAAAATTCATACCGCCGTCCGTTGATGAGGTCGTTAATTATTTTATCGAAAACGGGTATTTAAAATCTACAGCGGAAAAAGCTTTTAAATACTATAATACCGGCGATTGGCATGATTCAAGGGGAAATGCCATCAAAAACTGGAAGCAAAAGATGGTCGCAAATTGGTTCAAAGATGAACACAAAGCAAAAGCATACCAACCATCTCAAACACAAACCGACGAGCAAAGAATAGCGGATTTCTTATCATGAAAAAACAGATTGACAGAGTGTTACCGAATAATCTTGAAATGGAAGAATCGTTGATAACGGCGCTGCTTATTGATAATTCCGGCTTTGGACACACAGAAGAATTAACACCGGATGATTTTTATAAACCAGCGCACGGTATAATTTTTTCCGTCATGACGGCCCTGTTTGTAGAAAAACAGCCGGTTGACCTGGTTACGGTAGGGCAGCGTCTAATAGCCACAGATCAGGCAAAATTGATCGGCGGGATAGGGCATCTGTCGATGATGGTTGATTGTGCTGCTATCGCCGCTAATGTCAAGGCATACGCAAAGGGGATTAAGGGTTTGTCGACGGTCCGGAAAGCTATTTTGTCTTGCATGTCCATCATCGATGAGGGTTATAAAACCGTTGATCCGGAAGAGTTTGTTTCCAAAGCACAAGAATATATTTTATCTCTAAAAACAACGAGCACAAAAGATGATTTTGTGAGTATGGACAGCCTTGTAACAGATGCGATCGGCAGGATAAAGGCAGCCCAGGCGGACCCTAAAATGGGCGGGTTAAATTTTGGTTTCCCGGTTTTGAACAATGCGATGCATATCACAGGCAGCAAGCTGATAATCATTGCCGCCCGCCCGAGCATGGGCAAAACGGCGTTGATGTTATCGATATCAAAACACCTTGCTTTACAGGGGGTTAAAAGCACGATCTTATCCCTGGAAATGGATAAGGAGGCCCTGACTGATAGATATTTATCCGATGAGGCAGACGTTAATTCTTTGTGTTTTTATGCCAAAAATGGGCTCTCTGCCGCCTCGTTTGCGGAAATAGAATCGGCCTGTAGTCGGCTGTCGTATCTCCAAATCGATATCGATGATTCAGGGTGTAAAATTGAAGATGTGGTCCGGAAATGCCGTGTGGCAAAAAAAAGGGGATCTCAAATTATTTTTATAGATCAGCTGTCCAAAATTCAATATCCGCCGAAACTGACAGAATATCAAGGTTTTACGCAAAACTGCAACCGGATAGCGGATCTTAAAAAAGAACTCAGGATTCCGATTGTTCTTCTGTGTCAGATCGGCAGGAAGGTTGAGGAGCGTGTTAATAAACGCCCTACGCTCTCTGATCTTAAAGCAACGGGAGCAATTGAAGAGGATGCGGATATGGTTTTTTTCCTGTACCGGGGCGGGTATTATGATAAAATCGAAAACCCGTATGCAAGTCCTGATCAGGGCAGCACAGAAATAAATTTGGCAAAAAATCGGAATGGAGCGACAGGGGTGGAGACAAAAGTTACATTTAACGCTAAACGTGGCATGTTTGTTATGGGGGTATAAATGAGAAACTTAAAAAAAATAAAGTTCGAAATAGACAAAATAGATTTTAAAACACTATTATTTGAGGAGGTTGTAAAAAATAAAAAACTTGAAGCGGAATTAAAACAATCGAAAGAAATTACCCGGCAGCTCAAAAAACTAGTTGCCGAAATCGAAAGGGGAACAACCAAAAATGCATAAAAAATGCTTGAAAGTTATCTTTAAAACACAAGGCAAAGCCAGGACAGCGGCAAAAGGGATGATTGAAAAAACAGGGGTTCCGTTCAATATTTTCTTTTGCCAAAACTGCGCTGGGTGGCACATCGGGAGGGCCAATAAAGAAAAAATTATCGTCCAGAAAAAAAAGATATTGGCAGATAATGCCGCGGTCATTGGTATCGATCCTGGAAAAAAAGGCGCTATGGCGGTTATTTATGGGTCTATTTTAGAGATTCACGACTTTGCGGATACCCTTACCGCCAACAAAACCATAGTCCTCTTAAATCGCAAATTTTCCATCAAATTTGCGATTTTGGAAAAAGTTTGGATTCGGGCATCAGAAAGGGACGTGAAAAGCGCGGAAATTTTAATCCGGAATGCGCAAATGTGGGAAACGCTCCTAACTCTTTCCGGGATTGATTTTTGGAAATATGCCCCCGAAACATGGCGGAAGGGCCTTGTTCCTTTATCAGGATCAAAGGATTACGTGATACAAAAAGCCATCGAGCTTTTTCCGAAATACGAAAAAGAATTTTACAGACACGACCGGGCAGAAGCTGCGCTGATCGCATATCGGGCATACCGGCACGTCCAGGCCGGCAAACCAACCAAACCGCAATTACAACAGGAGGGAGCATGAAGAACGCCAAGGTAGACCAAAAAAAAATCGAAGAGACCGAAAAAACGATTGAAAAAAATATGGAAATCCGAACGCAAATAATTTACTACGTTTATGATTGCGGGCACGCTCACGGCCCGGAACTGGATATCAAGCGCAGGTATACATCCGGATCTGTCCGGACATACTGCCCTGTTTGCGGAAAAGGCTGGCTGCTGACAAAATACAAAAAATGTGATTGCGGTGCGATCTCTTGCAGTCTTAACACTAGACCCGCAAAAGAGGGGCATTGCCAGCGCTGCCAATATTCGACGAGCCCAAGGGTTTTGCCGGAAAAATTAACATCGACGATCAATAAAAGCATGGCCAAACCTAAAAAAATAGCTGCGGATTTTGCTCTACCCCCAGGGCCTGAGTGCGAGAACAAAGGCAAATTTTTGTGTGAGGAGGAAAGCCTTGTTTGTATCAAAAGGCTCGGATTTGATTGTCTGTATTTCAAATCACCCGCGGAAGGAGCTGAAATATGTCTTTTTTGATTTCAATAACCCTTGTGGTTGGGGCAGGTTATTTTATCCGCAAAATTTATAAAAAAATCTTGATGGATATTAAAACCTTTTACATGTAAAAAAAACCCGCTGTCAAAATTCTGACAGCGGGTTTTTTCTTATGATTTTTCGGCTATTTCCAGGGCTAACTCAATAGCCCTGATGATAAAGTCTTGCATAGAGATCCCCTGCCGGGCAGCTTCTACTTTTGCCCGGCGGTGAGTTTTCTCCGGTAACTGCCGGATCGTAAAAGATTTGACTTCCTCCGCCGACACCAGATCCTGCCTCATCTCCATTTTCATGATTTCTTCTCCTTTTATTTGGCCTTCCGGGCCGTTATCCGGCGTGATTACCGGTATTTAATCACTCACTCGGATGCCCTATCTTGCAATAAGGCATCCTGGTCAGGGATTAAACCCAACCCTTGTGGCGGAAAATCGCCACCTTCTTTACGCTCCCATCCGGCTGAATCTCTTCAGCCGAAACCCTCTCAGAGAAGGAATACAAGGGATCGATCCCCTGTACTCCAAGGGCTTTTTCCAAGGGTGCCATAAGATACGGCGCCCCTCCTATCATGGCGCATGCGTAAATGCAATCGGCGTAAGTTTTTTTGCACCAACACCTTTCCGGGCATTCTTCTACACCCTCCCTGAAATCCATGCAGAAATCAGGCGGGACTTCCTGCCTTGCCGCAAAGGCTGCAATAGCCTTTGCACGTTCCTTCACTTCCCGGGCTCCAGGCAAGCTGTCGAAAGTCAGGAGCCTTTTAAGCTCCAGTAAATCCTCCCCTTTAAGGTCTTGTACGTTTTGCTCAGGTGTGCCCGCATGCTGGGTTAGATTTAATATCATGGCCTTTCTCCTTTATTTTTTGGCCTATTTGGCCGGTTTCCGGCGTGATTGCCGGTGGAATATCAATCCTCAGACCGGGGGTTGCCCCGGTTTCGCCCTTTAGGTCTCAGTGAGGTCAAGAATTCTTTGATTCTTCCCAAGATTTTTTGTTTTTCCGGCAGGTTCCTGGTTTGCACCCTTTCCCGCATTTACACTCCGGGCCTGTATAATTAACAACATTCTTGCCTTTCCGATGTTTATTCTGGATGTTTGATATTTTCATGATCTTCTCCTTTTTTTACCCGGCGTGATTGCCGGGATTAAATATATATCATTGCAATCATGATGCCAATAATATCAAACACAAACAAAAAGAATGAAGAAGCCTGTAAACAAAGGGTTTTTGCAACAATAAAAATATTGCAGGCTGCTATAGCGCCCGGCCAAGCAATGCTCAAAAGTTTAAAATATTGAATTGGAAATAAGACATGGTATGTCCGATTTGCGATATCTGCTTACTCGGGCAAGTATCTTGCGGTAGTTTAAAATATTGAACAGTAATTCAAGATATTGAACAGCAAAATAAGACATAAAATGTCCGAAAATATAAAACAAGACTTTACATGTCCGAAAAAATATAATACATGATATATATGAGGGGTATCTATATATATAGTGTAACGGGGGTGTAAAAAAATGACTACGGCGAGAGAAAAACACCGAGCACGGCTATTAGAGTACCTCTCTGATCCAGAGCAAGATTACCCGGATCGGGGAACGTACCAAAAGCATCTAGGCATTGCAGGCAAAACCCTGTACTATCATTTTACCCCCGCTGATCTCACAGCGATTGAGGCGGAGGCATATGAGATCCGCAAAAAAAACTCAGCACGACCTAGGGCAGCAGTGCTCAAAGCCTTGCTCGCATCTGCAAAAAAAGGCAGCGTACAAGCAGCAAGGGAGTACCTCGATCGCACAGAGGGCAGAGTTATGGAGCGCAAGCAAATAGAGCAGGTAGCCCCTCAGATCCTGCAAGATAATATCAATGCACTCACTGAGTCGGAGGCGGAGGAGATATATAAAAATGTACTCGGATAGGATCATGATCAACCGCCTCAAGGTGCTCAAGGCTATCCGAGAGGATAAATCAGGCGTGATACATGCTGCGTTTTGCCGTTATTACGCCACCAGGCCAGCTGATTTTATTTCGGGGTGGATGGTAACCTACGATCCACGGCAGCCAAGACCATACATGCCATTTGCGCTATTTCCCAAACAAATCCAATATGTTAACTGGCTAACAGAGCTGGTAACCGAGCGCGATAGCGGATTGGTCGAAAAAGCGCGGGATGGCGGATATACATGGTGCTCATGCGCCTGGGCAGTGCACCGCTGGCTTTTTTACCCGGGCCAGGCCATCGGGTTTGGATCACGCAAGGAGGATCTTGTTGATCGATTAGGGGTATCGGATTCGATCCTCGAAAAAATCAGGATCATCATCCGCAACCTGCCTGTAGAGTTCCGCCCGGCCGGGTACTCTGAGCGCCAACACGCCGGGTTTTTAAGGATTTTGCATCCAGCTAACGGCTCAACGATTGTGGGGGAGGCCGGAAGCAATATTGGCCGAGGTGGCCGGACAACGATCTATTTTAAGGATGAGGCTGCGCATTATGAGCGCCCGGAGATGATCGAAGCAGCACTCTCGGAAAACACCGATTGCCAGGTTGACATTTCGAGCGTCAACGGCGAGGGCAACATATTCCACCGCCGCAGGTTTGGCGGGGCTGTTAGGGTTTTTGTCCACGATTGGCGAGATGATCCCCGCAAAACCCAGGAATGGTACGATAAAAAGCGTGATAAGGCCGTGGCTGAGGGCTTAGAGCACATTTTCGCCCAAGAAATCGATAGAGATTACGCGGCATCAGTAGAGGGGGTTTTTATACCAGCCAAATGGGTGCAGGCTGCAATCAATATCGATATCAAGCCGTCCGGCATCCGGCAGATGGGCCTTGATCCCGATGATGAGGGCAAGGATGGCAAGGCGCTTGTGATCAGACACGGAGTTGTTGTTGAGTCCTGCCGCCACTGGCACAAGGGAGATACCACAGAGACGGCCAGGGAGGCAAGGGCCGAGGCGCTGGATAAAAGAATATCACTCCTGGTATACGATGCCACCGGGGTCGGCGCGGGGATCAAGGGCGAGCTTAAGAGCCTGGATGCACTGAGCAACGAGGTATTGAGCCATGTAGGTGTGCATAACGCATCAACCGATCTGCCCGGCAGGTACGAGGATACCGAGCGGCTCAATTCAGATCTTTTTGCAAACATCCGGGCAAAAAATATGTGGTCGCTGCGCCGTAGATTTGAGCGCACGTATGAGCGAGCAAACGGGATCAAAAATCACCCGGATGAGCTTTGTATTAAGATGTGCAACGATCCGGATCTGATATCCGAGATCAGCAGGCCAAAGCGGATCAACACCGGAGCTGGCAAGATAGGGGTGGAGAGTAAGCAAGTGATGAGAGCAAGGGGTGTGCCATCACCAAACAGGCTGGATGCCTTATGCCTATCATTCCACGATCCGTCAGCGTCCCTGTTTTATGCGGGGTTGGCATAAATTGAGGTTTTTTACAGTAGTATGTGTCTCCGGCCGGGAGGCAATGTTAACAAAGGCTAAAAAAAATGACTAATAACGCAAAAATATCATACTACACGGATGAGCACAGGCTATGCCGACAAACCGAGAGGATAGGGTATGCCCCTATTGTTGATATATATAATGATCGCCGGGCTGGCATGACTTTCCCAACAGCAAACAACCCAGGTTATTATTGCATATTTGGGTTAAAAAACGTGGTTACTCACAGGGCTAAGCGGCCGCTCGAACTCCTCGTTGAGTGCGAAGATAAGGATCAGCGGAGGCTTTTTACATCTTTATGCAAAGATATGCGTCTCCTTAAATGTGAGCGAGTTTACGCTGATTGTTCAAAGGCTTTCGAGAGTTCCGAGATGGATTTTGAGCACGCAGTACAACGGCTTGGAGTCGATACGGTTGGCCTGTATGATGCATCCGATTTTGATGGTTTTGATTCGAGCTATGCAAATTTTGAGGCGGCAAAAGCGCCGCTCGACGATTACGGGCATCAGGGGATTTTGATTATACCAGGTGCATTTAAAGTCATGAGCCAGCCCGAGAAGGGCAGATGGCCAGGGGATTGCAAGATAACCAGGGATTTCAAAGCTGCGGGCAAGTCTGATATAAAAAGTGCCAGGCCATGGGAGCAATACCCGGCTGCCAATGCGTTCAACCACATCATCATGAGCTATGTGATAAGCCCGTACCAGCGCCCCGAAACTGAGTATAATCCTAACAAGCATGAGGGATATGGCGGATGATAGATCAGATAAAACTCGAAGAAGATGAGTATCATGATACAGCAACGATGTCGGCTATTGCAACACACTGCCAAAATTTATATATTGAGTATGATAGCGCATATAGGAAGCGCAAACTCGATGAGATCAATGAGGGGCGCAAGCGGTATGATACCGATCGAATCGCAAAAAATTTCCCTTGGGAAGGGTGCTCAAACAAATCGATGAGCCTAACCGCCATTGCTGTCGATAATTTAGAGCCAAGGATTTTTAACAAATTGGTTTCAGAGGATGATTTTATTCAGGTAACGCCCACCGGTGCTGAAGATGTTGATTTGGCTAAAGAGGTCAAGGAGTTTTTGCAATGGGCATGCCACAACAATATGCACATCAAAAAAGCTGTAAAGCCAATCGTACACGATTTATTGATGGATGGCACCAAGCATGTAATCCCGATGTGGCAGGAAAAAGAGATCGTGATCAAAAGCCGTGGGACAGTCCCGATTTTTACAGATTTACAGGGCAACAGGGTTAAGCCGCCCGCTGGATTTATGCAAGGCGGGAATCCGCAGGAGCTGATGGCTCAGTTGATGCAGATGGGTATAATGCCAGGAGGTTCTGAGGAGGGGGTCAGGGAAAAAACCGAGCTGGATTTCAAGGTCCACCTGGAAGCCCTGAAAATCGAAGATTGTTATTTCCCTGATCACAATGATAACTGGGATGATCAACCATTCCTGAGAAAAATCTATCCGAAGCTGGGGGATCTGGTAGAGCTGCAAAAAAAAGGCGTTTACAAAGATATCGATAATTCGATGGTTAAGGGGGTCAAGCGCCAAGAGACAGAAGACGAACAGCGGAAGGCTGTCCAGTATTCAGATTACGGCCAGGAGTGCGAGCTGATTGAGTGTTACTTGATTTGGAAAGGTGAGTGGAGATTGGCCACGTTTTCTCTCGATGCGAACTGGAAAGAGGTTCGGAATCAACCGATATCCGACATCTATTGGCATAGCCGGAAACCGATAAAGCGGTTTAGGATTTATCCAAAATCGAACGAGAGTATGGGCACAGGTGTTCCCAAAAAGACAATCCATTTTGATACCGGGATTAACGATCTTTATAACCAGATGATTGATTGCGGCACAGTGACAAACAGCCCGTTTTTCTTTTATAACTCCAATTCTACGGGGATCACGAGCAATAAAAAATTCAAACTACAGCCGGGGTATGGCAATGCTATCCCGAAAGATGCCAATGTAACATTCCCGAACCTGGCGGATAAGTCAGGGGCATATATCAATTTTATTAACCTGCTTTTAACGTTCTTTGAGCGCACTTTGTCCCTGATGGATTATTCAGCCGGGACTAGATCTTCAACAGCCGGCCAGGGCGGAGATACAGCGAGCGGGATGAACATGATCCTCCAAGAGGGGAATATCAAGCATAATTATACCGGAGAGGGATTGCAGGATGATTTTTCAGAGTTGCTCACAGATTGCTTGAGCCTGTATGCACAAAACATACCAATGTCCGCAAAGATAAGGATTTTTAAGGGAAACGAGTGGGTGTTCAAGCCGGTAAATGTCCAGGCGCTACAGGGCCGGTATGATCTGCGTGTCGATGTTTCGGATGCGTCCTCGAATTCAATGACAAACCGGAATGATGCTATCACCCTGATGAACATCACAAAGGGAATGCCCTGGATTAACCAGGTCGAGAACACACAAGATTTGTACCGGGCGTTCGGGAAAAAAGACGTTGACAAATATGTGTCGCAGGAATTTGCGATGATCATGCAGGCTTTGACCGCAGTTCCGGAACTCAAGCAACAGGTAATGCAGATTGTGCAACAGGGTATGCAGCAAAAAGAGGCGCAAGATAGGCAGTCACAAGTAAGGTTGCAGGCAGAAAATAATATTGAACGGCAACAGATCGAAAGAGAAGTTGAGGCGCCATATGAAAACAAGAAAATCGTTGACCGGGCGAATGAGGGTTTCAAGCGGAAAATGATAGGCAGGGTCGTTGAACAGGTTGGCGGCCTTGATAATAATTAAACCTTTTGGCGGATAAGGAAATTGCGATGGATATTTTAAAAATAATTTTACAACATCACGATGATTACAGCATGACATCAGTGTTTGATACTGATGAGGCGGTGAGGGCAGAGGCATTTACGAAAGCAGAGGCAATGCGGGAATTAGTAACCAGGATTAAAAATTCCATGCCTGATAACCAGGAAAAAGAGACGGTCATGTCTGCCGTGAGAGAGCATTTTGAATCGATGGCAAAGATGATTTTTTATAAACGCAATATTAAAGAGGACTAAAGCTATGGCGGGAGATAGGGAAACATTATTTTTGTTAGATGATGAACCGGTTATGGGAGGGTTCAACGATGCGCCGAATATCGAGGAACCCACAGAAAAGGAAGCGCCCGATAAGTCGATAGCGCTTGATGTTGATATCACAGCGGCGGTAGATGTAAAAAAAGAAGAGCCCGATAAGGATATAGCATCCGTCGAGAAAAAAGAGCCTGAGATCGATACAGAGCAAGGGGATAAGGCACCTGAAACAAAGGCCGAAATCGACCCGGCAGAAAGGCGATGGAATGAAACCATCGCCATGTTGGGAAAAAAGGACGCTCAAATTGAAACCCTGGTTGACCAGGTACGAGCCTTGACCGAAACGGTTGTTAGACCGAAAATCGAAGAAGCTGAACCGCAGCCCCCACAGAAGCCGACGTTTACCGCTGCCGAGTGGGAAGATGACTATGAAGGATGTACCAATTCTGTCATCGATTACAGAGAGCGCCTAAAGGAGTTTACATCCGAGAAGGAACAAGCCATCGCACAGATGGAACAACAGAAAACTGTTTCGAATATTCAGGCGATCCATCAGAAAGATTATGCCGATGAGTGTGAAGAGTTACCGGCATTGACAGATCCGAATATCAGGCAGGTTTTTGCAAATATTTATTATGATCCGAAGGTCCAATTCAACACTAAACCGGATGGCGTTTTCCGGGCGGTACGAGAGCTTAAACGGCAGGCAAGGGAGAGACAAATTGATCTTTCTGCATTCGCACCTGCACAGCAAGTTAAAGCGCAGCAAGCCGAAGCCGAAAAGGTCAAGGCTGATGAGTCCGCGAGAAAAGACAGGGTTGCAGTCAGCGCTATGCACACTGGCGGGAAACAGTCAACCGACGTTTCAACGACGCTAACATCAGCGCAAAAAGATGTAGCAAGGAAATTTGGCCTGTCGGATGATGTGTATGCAAAGACTTTGGCAGCAATGCCGAGAGGGGGAAAATAATGAATGATAAAGCCAAGGGAACCACACTCCCTGAACACCCAGTCGTAGAACAATCGAAGCTTTCACCGTTACAACAGAGGGTTTCAGGGTATGTATCATCAGCCAGGAAAGAACCTCCGAAGATCACAGATGTCAATGAGCTTTACCGGAAAATCGAGATGGCAATTCCGGAAGGAGTCTCAAGGGGGAACGAGTACGCTTATGCCTGGCTATCCATAGATGATCTGTACAGTATCAATGGGTCGAAGTGGGAGATTGTCAATAGGAACAATCATAGCCATGCCCCTGACAGGGTTTTTGATGCATCAGGAGGTATCCTATACAAGGGGCAAAACATTCTTGCTTTTTGTTATAGAGAGGCGATGGAGCTTGAGCATGCGAGCATTGTCAAACATTACAACGATAAAACCAACAGAATTACGAGCAAAAGAGAACGAGCGGTCGAAGGCTCTGTCAGTATGATCGATGAAAAGAGCGCAGGACCAATTTTTAATGCTGGTGAGATTGACACCATAGCGGAGTCGATCGGATATCAGAGAGAAAAAAATGACTTTTAATAAGGAGTAGAAAAATGTCAAACATGGATAATCCTCATGGATTTTCGCTTTTAAACGGGGTAGCTGTTAGACCCCCAACACCGTACAGGATTCAGGGCAGTGAGGGCACGCCATACGCAACCGCCCTTTACATCGGTGACATGGTGGCCCTGTCAGGCGGATACATCGTCAAAGCAACTGCCGGAACCGCCAACCCAATACTTGGTGCAATAGTTGGATTTGAGAGCATTAATGGAGGGATTAAGGCCGGTGGTTATTACCCAGCAAGCTCCATTTATAATTGGATTGCGTTAGTGGCAGATGCTCCATCGCAAAGGTATGTGGCACAGTGTGATGGCAGCGGGTCTTTGACACAAGCGAATGTTGGCGGAACCGTGAACATAAAGATCACACACGCCGGGAACACAACCACAAACTTGTCGGGGATGGAGATAGATTCTTCGGCCGTTTCGGGTGCAGTAACTGATCAGCTTAGATTGATCGGTTCGGTAAATAAGCCCGGAAATGAGTGGGGTGCAAATGGTGAATATGTGGTTGAAATCCATAATCACCAACTCCGGCAAGAAAACAATGTTGATGCAATAGCATAAGGAGGGGAAAATAAAATGAGTACCGAAACAAGAAGCAGATTTAATAATTTATACGTGCCTGGCCTTTTTGCTGTTTCGGCGGAGTCTTTCAAAAGACACACGCCGACATGGAAAGAGATTTTTACGGTTAGGGCCAGCACCAAAGCTTACGAGGAATCAATGACCATGGCTGGTTTGGGGTATCTCGTAGAGACACCAGAAGGCACCCCATACACATATGATGCCCGAATCCAGGGTCATACAAAAAGATGGAATCATAAGAAATTCACACTTGCGGTCAAGATCACCGAGGAATCCATTGAAGACGACCTCTATGGAAAAATGAAAATGGCAGCGACCGACTTAGGCGTTTCAGCGGCCGCAACACAGCACCTTTTAGCGGTCCGGATGCTGATGAATGCCACAAGCACCACATACAACACGTGCGGCGATGGGTTGGCATTATGCGTCTCCAATCATGTCCGGCTGGACGGGGGCACGTGGTCAAATGTAATGGCAGCGACTTCACCTACCACGGCGGCGGTTGAAGCGGCGGTTAGGAATTTTGAATCCATTGTTGACCACCGTGGGAAAAACTATGACCAGAAGGCCAAAACGGTCATTTGTGGACCAACGCATGAATTCACTATGGCAAAGATCCTGGAATCGGTCCAGGTCGCTGAAAATGAGTATAATGCGAACAATACACTCCGGACAAGACGGTCTCTAAAGCTCCACATTGAACCCGAAATCACTGATGGCAGATGGTTTGTCATGGGAGACAAAGACCCGGATGTGGGCCTGATCCATTTTGACAGAAAGAAACCGGTTATCCAGCGTCATGGTGACCCAGATACGGGTGATTCCATCTTTTCGGTATCCTACAGGGCAAGTGATGAGTGCAACGACCCCCGGCAGATTTACATGGTTCCGGCTGTTTAAGATTGAACGAGAGTGTTGGCGGCACTCTCTTCCGGAGGTGACTTAATGTATGATGTTAATAAAAACAGTATCATTGTGCCAACGGCAGATGCTGCCGGCGTTGTGAACACTGCTTATGCAGGACAGACAAGGCTTGGGAAAGATTTCTTCACAGGTGAAGAGCTGGCAGCTACGGATGTTGTTTTGTCTCGCAGATTGGTATGCGATAGGTCTTTTAGGCCAGTAAAAACAAGATCAGAATTGGTGAAACAGAATGGTTTTTTGATCCTCAAGGAGGAATTGGATGGGTGATGCAAGGATAGTCACTGTCGGAGACATGACCACCAGGTTTAATTATGAATTAAGGAACTCTTACGCAACACAATTTGAGGCTGCCGAAACCCTTGAATATGTAAACAAATGGGCAGAATTCATCCATGATATCCTGACGGAACATGAAAGCGATCTCATCAAGACCGGAACCGGTGATTTTGTTACAGTTGCCGGAACAGAAATCTATGACCTGTCAGTAAACGATATGGGCGATCTGATAGCCCCATTAAAAGTTTGGGTAAGCGGATTATCAGAATTAGAAATCTGCGAAGAAGAAGAAAGAATGGCCCACGTTCTTGAACAAGAGAAAGGGTCCACGGCATACAGTCAGCCGAATTTCTATTACATAGAGGGGGACAATATCGGCCTTCTTCCAATTCCCGATGCCGTTTACACTATAAAATTAAAATATATTCCCAATTTTGCAGGTATCACAACGGTGGCCGCATCAATGCCGTTCAAAAACATTTTCAATAATGCTTTTGTGGAAGGAGTGAAAATAATAGCAAAAAACCGGGAAGGATACGGCACGGCGGTTGATGCAGCCCTGATGGAACTCTTTCAAGATCGGGCCATGTCAATCCTGAGAAAAAGACAAAAGCAGGATGTGAGGTTCACGCCATAATGTTTGAAAGGTTATCACAAAGCATTGCGTCAAAACCGCAATCAAGGGGAGAAATTATAAAATTCGGCCTTTGGCCGGGTGGTCTTGTAACAGAATACCAACCGGAACAGATGAGTAAATCACAACTTTTTGCATGCTTAAATATGCTCATCGTAGGACCTGGAATTTTGAGGACACGAAACGGCACAACCCTTGTTTGCTCAGGATGCACCGGGAATATTGTTCAGGTGGATGATATCAAGGTCGGGGCAACATGGTACACAATTATAAGCGATACGGACAAAAAACTGTATCGCAATATTTCGGGGACTGCAACCGCCATTGCAACCCTGGAAGGGCAGGCCCGGTTTGTTGGTTTTATGGGCCTGCTCATAATCTTTGATGGATCTTTTATTAAAGCCTGGGATGGAACAACCGTATCTATCCTTTACGATAATGGAACCGGTGCAGTAACGCCATACCAGGTTAATAAAAGAACATCGACACCTACGACTGACAAACCGCTAGGAAACGGGACCGTTACGACTGTTGAGCTTCCTTTCACATCGCAGGCATGGGATGCCGGGTATACGATTCCGCCAACACATGTTTACGCTCAGCTTTATAGGGTTGGTACTCCGACAGGGACCATAATTGCAACCGTCAAGACTGCCGGAGGTGTCACGATAGCATCTAAGGCAATCTCTACAACCGTGGCGAATATAACGACCGTGACGGATGGAGAAGAGTATGAAGCAATTTTTGTAAGTGCGGACGTAACGACACAGATGATCCCTTCCACGGGCTACAAGATTGTTCTTTCCTATTCCGGAGGGGATGCCTCAAACTATATTAACGTCAAGGCTGTTGACTCATCGACTCCAATGCTTTCTCTTAAACCAGGGATGCCACCCAAAGCTGAGTTCGGAATAGTCCATGCAGATCGGTTGAATTGTATCGAAGGCACGGCAGGAACGAATCCTTCCTTCATGTGGTATTGCAATGCTGGGAATCAACTTGATTGGTCATCTCCAAATGGCGGCGGATATGTGGCCTGCATCGACTCATCTGCAACAAATTACCCAATATCAGGGATCGCATCCTGGAATCAAGGGGTATGGGTTTTTGGGACCCCACGACAGCCATTCTTGGGGCAAAGATCAGGGACAACGCCAACTGAATTTGCCATAAACCAGACCATGCAAAAGGTGTCAGGTGATTACAAATCAATCGTTGTGACCGCTGATAATATTATTTTCGCTCATCCTTCGGGGATAGATATGATTACAGCGGTACAGGAATCATCCGACATATCGGCAGAATCACAAGCAGACAATATCAGATCCACGATCCAGGAGTTTTTCACATCGGAGGCAGTGGCAGGATATGATCCTGAGTGGGGTGTTTATTTGTTGAAGATGGCAGGGACTAATGATATATTAGCCATGAGTGCAAGGGCTAAAGATATCAAATATGCTGGCCGCAAAACAACTGCTTATAGCCCGGCCGGGATATGGAGATTTGCTTTCGGCGGATCGGTAACGGCTTTCGGACACGGAGACGGATTCCTCCTGGTGGGAACGGATGCCGGGAATGTTTACAAGGCTGACAAAACGATGGTAACGGATAATGGGAACGATGCCACATATAAATTTATCACATCTGCTATTCCAACCGTATTTGAAGAAGCTCAAGCATATAAGATTGGCTACAGGGTTTTTGGGCGGTACGGGGGAAACTGCAATTTTAAATTCTACCGTGATTATTCCAGGACATCATTTTTCACGATTCCATTTCTGTTGCCTGCTGATTCTGAAATACTCACTGTTGATGCAGATATCCCAACGCTTGAGGCTGATTTTTCAACAGTCCCACTGCGATACTTTGATCGGGCTGGGATCAACTTTAATTACCGGACATTAATGGTCGGGGTGGAGGATATTCTTCTGAATGGTAAGCCTCTTTATTTTGGGGAAATCAATTTACACTCTAACAGGATAGGTGGATTGTAATGGCAAGGAAAGATGTGATCAACGGGCTGTTGTCTCAGGATATGACAGACGCAAATGATAATTTTATTGAGTTATACGGGGAGATCGAAGCCGCCCGTGACGGGGAAACATCCCTTCTTTTCAAAGAGCAGGACCAGGACACAAATATTGCATCAGTCACGAATGAAGTGATCGCAGCCAGGGATGGAGAAGGCAATTTGCTTGCGCAAATAGATAAATTGCAAGTGACCACAACGGAAGTGATTGCCGCCCGTGACGGGGAAACATCCCTTCTTTTCAAAGAGCAGGACCAGGACACAAATATTGCATCAGTCACGAATGAAGTGATCGCAGCCAGGGATGGGAAAGGCAATTTGCTTGCGCAAATAGATGATTTACAGGCTGCAATAATTGCGCTCCTGGTCGGGTCCGGGGTGCCAGTAACTGCGAATGATACAACCCCAGGATATCTATCCACAAAAGTTGTATCAACCGATGGGAGCGTCTCGTTTTCAGTGTCTAACCCTGGAGGCGATGAAAAACTTGATTTTTCTGCCTCGGCTACGCTTGCAACAGTATCGGCATCAGCAAACATCACCCTTACTTCAAGTTCAAGCGTTTACCAAAACATCTCCATGACAGCAACCGGCAAATCTGTCATCCTCCCTGATGCTACGACATTACCCGAAGGCCGGAGGTATGTATTTTATAATTCAGGATCTTATAATTTTACGGTACTGGATTCTGCGAGTGCCTTCAAGGCTTTGTGTGTTCCGGGTGAATGGGCTACATTGACTTTGGCAGACAATGCCACGGCTGCAGGAAGCTGGCTTGTATCTGGAAGGACAATCTCTTCCCGGGTGAAAACTGTTTTAAATGCGATGATAAGTGAAGACATAGCCCAATGCAAAATGACCACAACTACAACCATGGTTATATGGAAAGGCACTGATGCTGACGGGTATTGCGCTGTCTTGACATGGGTTCCTGGCACACCAGCCATTACTGTTTCAAATATTCTGGAATTTGATACAACTAATGCCACTGGCATGTCGTGTTGTAGAATGACTGACACGGTAGGAATTATAGGGTATGTCGGGGCGGACGGAGATGGTTACATCTGTGCTGTGACATACAACGGCACCGACACATTAACCTTAACAGACACACATGAGTTTGCCGATGTGGATTCAATTTCTGATGTACGAGTATGCGCAGTATACCCCCACGCATCAACAGGCAAGATAGGCATTGTGTACGTGAAGGCAAACACGTATTCATACGGGCAGATTTTAAACTGGACAGGAACTGAGATTACCGCGAATACGGCGGAGACGTTAGTAAAAAACGCGGGCACACAACTATCCTTAGATCTTTTATCAGGGGCTGTTGATTCGGCATCCATGATCATGGCCGCTTCTGTTAATGCAGGAAGTTCTTTTGTTATTCAAATTGCTTGGAACGGGACAACGCTCACCCCGTCCACATCTGTTATTATAAGACAATCCCAGGCTGGAACAAGTGTGGTGGCCTTATCGGCAGATTATTTTATAGCTTCCTCCTTGGAAAAAGTATATTCATCATCCACGACTCAAACAATTGTTGTGCTTGGATATTGGTCAGGGACAGCGCTTTTTATAAGGAGAACGCTTGTCATTGAGGGCATACATAACACGGATACGATTTACGGGGGAGGGTGGCTAACAAAAACAGACGCGGACACCCTATGCCTTGTCTGCCCTGGCCATGGGGATCAGACATATGCGTATAAAATAAAAGCGATTGGTTCAACCACCCCGGCGGATTGTATACTCAATGTTGAATCTACGGCGTTTGTGGATATTGCGGATAATAACATAGCGGTGTCTGCTTTAGACAGCACGGGGGGGATTGTTGTGTATCAAGACAGCTTAAATTCAGGTTATCTCGCAGCAAAAAGGATTGATTTATGAAAATAGTTAAAGATAAACACAATGTGGTTTTGTTCGCAGGGGAGGGCCTAATCCTAACGGAAAAATCCCTGTCGTGCCCGGAATGGATTGCTCCTGGGATCACATCTATGACCCACACAATTGAAGATGTGGCGGAAATCCCTGATGATTACCGGGCAGGAGAATATTTTTTCGATGCTGGGTGGAAGAAAACTCATGCCGGAGAAATGAATGATTCCTTACGGATAGAAGCGCAGATATCTGCAAACCGGCAGGAAATTTCTGCGAGTATTCAGCAACTTTTAGACACAACCGCCAAGCAGTATGGATATGACAATATTCATACTGCTTGTGGGTGGAGTGATAATTTTATAGATGCAGCGAACCTCAAGAACTGGGGCGCTGATTGTTGGAGAAAGGCCGGGGAAATTGAAGCCGGCATTAAGCTCGGAAATCCGATTCTAACCAAAGATGAAATTATGAGGCTGATGCCTTTGTTTGAGGAGGTGTAAGAATGGCCACAAACTGGACTGACTATTTAACATCACAGCCTGACCTAATGAAATATTGGGACGCAAACGCAGGGACGGGACCGCTCGCTGGCAAAACTGCAAATCAGTTTGCAGAACAGCACTACAATACTTTTGGGAAAAATGAGAACCGGGGTTGGACACCTACTACCACAACCACGACGGGAGGGAATATTTCCTTGCCAGGGATGTCAAATACAAACATCCCTGGGGTGGTTGACTCGCTCATGCCATCCATCCCCAATTATTTTGATGCTTACAAAACGGCAAAAGGACTACCATCTCAAATTGATGATTGGATGGGGAACCAAATCAATGCACAACGGTTCACCGGGGAGCAAGCGTCTGACATTTTGACACAGGTTGGAAATCAGAGGGCAGGATCTGGTGTCATGGGCGGAACAGAATATGATAATTCTGTATCAAATTTGACATCTCAATTGGTTAAGCTTTTGAACGAGAACAAGCAGAACATATCCAATACTGGGAATCAATTGAAATTTAATGCCATTAATACTCTGCCCACGACAGCAATGTCGGGAGTTAACGCATTGACAAGCCTTTATGGTGCGAACGCTTCCGACCAACTAAATTGGGCGCAATTGGCAGCACAAATGATCAATTCAAATTATTAGGGGGGTTTAAATGTTTTCGAAAACCAAAATAGCCAGGATCTTGTTTAAGATAAACGCATATGATTCCTTCGGCGGTGGCGGGTATTCTGGCGGAGAGGGTAGCGTTTCCGGTAATTATGGTGGTGCTGGTACCGGAACGGGCGGAGATTTCAGCGGGGGGCAGGGGAAAGGGGTCGGATCAGACCTATCTTCGATATCTCAAGAGATCCAAGCAGGGTATGAAGATGCAATGGGCAGGGCTGCAACAGCAGCCGAACAAGGATGGCTTGCAAAGGCTATTGATATAGCATCTTTTGCATTGCCAGGGGGAGGGGTAGCCAGTTTGGCAGCAAAGGCTATGTCCGGGAAAACAATAGGACAGGCGATTGCCTCAGCAGTCGCAAGGGGGGGGGTGTCAGACCCATATTCAAGCGCTGGAAAAGGCAGCACCTTCGCAGGAAAATCTGGAAGTGAGCAAACAGCGGAGGGAGGAGGGAATGATTTCGTTACGATGGCATCCGATATCATTACAAACACAGCTTCCGGCCCATCTGGTTCCGCATCGCTCTCAAAGTCATCCGGCATACCTGGAAATATCAGCGCCGGACTTGATAAATATGTCACAGATTCTAATAAGATCACTTCTGATTACAACACAAAAGCCGATAGCATCTGGAATGATTATCTTGACTTTGAAAACACATATTTTGGGAAGTATGAAGATGTTCAGAAGGGATATCAAAGCAATTTAGACAGCATCCCTAAGCTGAACCTGACTTTGCCGAACACGATTGGCGGTGCCACGCTACCACTTGCACCGAAGGTCAGCTCTGCTATGTACTCAGACCAGGCCAACACAAAAGGAAACCTGATAGGACAACAGGCGAACACAGCATTGAGCGGTATGAGTTCAAGGAACGCCCTGAATAATAATCTGTTCAATGTTAATCAAACGGGGTTATCAAACTCTTTATTGCCGACACAAACAGATCTTGATCTTTACAAAATGGAGCGAGCATCCCAATTGGGCCTTAATAATTCACTCGCATTGGCAGACGCAAACAAACCGAGCACTCTTTCGACCTGGGCGCCGGTTGTTGGGACCCTGCTTTCTTCAAATGGTACTGGCAAGACAAACCTTTCCAGTGCGTGGGATTTTATTTCAGGACTTTGGGATTAAAAAAAAATGGCACAAAATACAACATTACCGGCAATGCCGGCCGAAATTACCAAAACGACTCAAGCGAATTCCCTTGCTGCTATTGTCCCGCAGATCATGAATGCCATCGGCGGGGGAGATCAAAGAGTTCAAGAAGCATTGATGCAGCAGCAACAGGTCAATGCACAGAATTTTGAAAAACACAAAGAGCAAATGTTTATGAGATCCATCTTCTCTCCTTCGACTGGTGAAATAACACAAGATTTGCTCATGAATCAGGCATCCCTTTACGGGATACAGCCTGAGAAGGCTATGGCCCTATTCGTCCAATTTGACAACCACAGAAAGGCCAAAACGCAAGAAAAAATGGTCAAGGATGCCACGGAAATTGGCTTGGACGTAATAAAAAACCCTGGCAATGTCAGGGCATATCTTGACAGGAGCCTTCCAGGCTCGGATCAGTATGATAGCCGGGCAATCATGGGGGGGCTTACTCAGGCCAATGAATACGCTTCATCTCTGCCAAAGCCAGACCTGGTAGAATCATATGATCCTGCTACGGAAACCGCAACATTGATTCCAAAAACTGCCGGAGCTGTTATCGGGAAGAAACCTGAGAAGGTATCAGCCAGGGATAAGGCTTTTTCAACGTTGTCACCCGCCGAACAAAAACAGGCAATTTTGGGGCGTGAGCCTCAAGGCCCAGGGCTATCAGATATCGGGAAGCTTGTAAAAGAAAGGGATTCCTTATCTCCAAATGATCCAAACAGGGAAATATACGATGCCAGAATAGGCAAGCTAAATGCTTCTGCAAAAATCACAGAGAATAGACCTTTTATCGCTGATCTGATGGCAAAGGGAGAATGGTTTCCATCTCAAGGCAGGATCACGGGTCCGACGTTAGACTTGTTTGAAAATGCTGCAAGAAGAGCGTCTGAAATGGGCCGACCCCTAACCGGAGAAGACTTGAGCAGGATGGAGTTTTCCGCTGTAAAAAACAGAAGCACAGGGCAAACAGCAGGCGGAAGGGTAACAGTTGCAAGGAAACAAAACATAGAAGCAGCCTATGGCTTGATTGATGATTTAAAAGAAACATCCAAGGCCCTTGATTATTCCGACACTCAATTTGTTGGGAAAGTAGACGCATTTATAAAAGGTCAGTTAAATGACCCCGTATTTACCGAGTATATGACCCAACGGGCAGACGCTTTGTTTGTCCTTGGAAATGCCCTTAAACAGAACGGCTTGACAGACAAGTCAATAGAAATTGAAGAACAGGCGTTTCGGCCAACGTTATCGCCGAGCGCATTTATTGGATATTACAATACTCAGTTGAGAGCATTAAACAGGGCAGCAGAGGAAATGAATAAAGATTTTAAATATGATATTAAACCCAGAGAAACCGTTGCCCCTGGGAAGGGCGGGAAGGCACCGGCAGCAAACCCAAAAACCAATGACCCATTAGGGATAAGATAATGGTAAAAGAATTAGATAATTTTAGGGCAAAGTATCCGGACTACAATGACGTTGATGATGTCAAATTGGCCGGTATGCTGGCAAATAAATTCCCTGATGCCTATGGCGATCTCCCCGACATAGTGAAGATCATTACAGAAATACCTGACACAATGGTATCATCAAGGCAAGCAGGTATCGAATCGATCCGACCAGAAGGTACTGAAATATCAAAACCGTTTGAAAAGGTTGCCGGGTTGAAACTTGGATATGAGCCGGGTGACGGTATGCCGAGACCTGGGGCCGGTATTGTTGGGGCAGCAGCAGAAACCATCTTACCGGTTGGCGGCGCTCTTATTGGTGCGGCTGCCGCTGGTGGCCCTACCATGGGAGCCGGGGCAATATCCGGTTCAGGTCTTGGTTTTGCCATTGGTGAAAATGCGGCCCAAAAAACAAAAGAATTTTTAGGCTTAGAAAAACCAAGGCCCATAATTGAACAATCCATAGAAGCCGGGAAAGATGTTCTGAAAGGTTCAACCATGGAAATAGGAAGTCTAATTGCAATGCCTATAATTGGCAAAGCTTTTGACAAAACAGCGAAGCTTTTATTCGACGATCTTCCGCAGCGGCTTTATTCCAGTGCGATCAAAATGCCATTGACCAAAAGCTGGAAAAAGGTTCTCCCAGGTCAAGAGATAACCAAAAGAACTGCGGCAGTCAAAGAAGGCATTTCCAATAGCATAACTCCAAGTGAGTTTGGTCTTGCAAAAACGAAAAAACTTGAGAGAGAGACCAGAACCTTTATTGACAGTGTGACTAAAAAACTTTCAGAGAATCCGGAGCTTGATATTAAAGTTGCAGATGTCTTGAAAAACAGCCTTGATGCTTTGTATAAACAAACGAAGGGATCGGACCCGGTTGGGGCAAATAGTGCCATTGACGCAGTGAAGGAGGCATTTAAGGCCCACGGGGAAAGACTGACCCCCCACGAAGCTAACGCCATAAAAAGAAGGCTTTACGATGAAATAAAGTGGTCTGAAATGAACAGAGATTCAGGGCATGCAGTATCCGGAATATATACCAACAAGGCCAAGAAAGCGATAGCTAATGATTTAATGCGACAGATAGAGGTTATGTATCCTGAAATAAAAGGCATGAATCAAGCGGATGCGGCAAGAATTTACCTCACCGAAGCAGTTGAAAATTCATTGGGAAGATTGCAAAACAATAACATGGTCCCGCTTGGCGTAAAAGTTCTTTTATCGAATCCCAGGACATGGATACCAGCTATGTTCGAAGCGACCATTGGTCACCCACAAATTAAATCAAGGATTGCCTTTGCATTGGCAAAAGGGAACCCAAATAAATACTCTAAGCTTGTATATCCTGAAATGCCAAAGGGTTACGTACCGGAACCGATAGAAAAAGCTTCTGAGGTTTACCGATATTCGCCAGAACCACAATTTGCCAAGGCCCCTCTTCCTGGGCAATTAAAAACAATTACCCGGGAAGGAGAACCTGCCAGCTCGATAAAGAACAAAATGCAGGCAGCGAGGGAAGCAGAAGACCTTGAGAAACTGAGGCAGCTTGAAATACAATTTGGCCGGATAGAAAAGGAGAAAAACGCCGTAAAGGACTCAAAAATCGGAAGTCCGTTAACTAAGCCAAGGGATTTTGTTGGCGTAAAGGCCCCTCTTCCTGGGCAATTAAAAACAATTACCCTGGAAGGAGAACCTGCCATAAATATAGAGAACAAAGCGGATAGAACAGCAAGGCTTATGGAAGAAAAACGAATCAGGGAAGCTGAAATAATTAAAGCCAGGGAAGCAAAAGAACTGCCGAAAGATAACAAAATAGGAATGCCCTTGAGAAAACCTGATACCGGGTATTATAAATCGAAAAAGCCGTTATCGGTAGACGCTTTATTAAAACAGACTACCGGGTCCGGGTTGCCGGAAAACAATATCCTGGCTATAGATGAGGTTATGCCATTTGAACCAGTGATGCCACCTATAGGAGAGATAAAACCGGAAAAGATAAAAGTTACCGAAAATAAAATAACGGTTAATATCCCCAAAAAAGAAGCGGATGGGTTGACCCCAAAGCAACAGAAAGAATATCTTTTGAAAGAAACAGATTCTGCCATCTCTCAGGCTAAAACTCAAAGAAGGGATCTCGGTTATTCAAAAGATACTGAAATGGTGAATAAGAACTATGAGGATGCAAAGAAGACACAAGGGACAATAAATATAAAAGTCCCAGGTGATGGAGAGTTTACGATCCTAAACAACGCTGAATCATTAAAGGCTTTCAAACAAAAAGCTGAAAAATTTCCAGTAACATCCCTGACGGGGAAGGCGAATACGTCTTTGCCGACAAAACCAACCGGGAAGAGAGTCACCGGTTTTGAGGGTTATCACATTACTGATTATAAGGTAAGGAAAAGCCCTGGGGTGATAGAAAAAAAGGGCAAAGCAAGTTTTTATGGCGATGGTTTTTTTTCATCTGGCACATATGCAATAAAAACAGACAAGCCAAAAGTAAAGGGAAAAATAGAAGTATCCCCATACGACATGAAGGGAAAATTCGATATTACATCAAAAGAACTGGTTGCCGCCGATATTGGCAAGGAGGCTTATTTAGGTGCGGAAATCGGCATGGATGATGTTTTGGTTCACATAAAATCAGGAAAAAAGGAGAGAATGTTTAACACGAAGTATATTGATAATATTCTTTCCAAATATCCGAAAGCGAAAGCATTCTTCAGCGGGAAAGACGGAGACTATATGGTTTATTTCGTCGACAAGGGTGAAACTGTTGGTGTCGTTGCTCCATACAATGCAGACATACCACAAGCAATAAAAAATTTAGAATAAGGGGAAACTTAAATGTCAGAATTAACAACACTACTCGGAACAGCCAATATAACCTTAAATGCGACATCTGGAACGGCAGTTATCGCCCCATCAGGCATGGCATGGAAAAGTGAAACAATTGTCGTTGCAGTGCAGACGGGAGATTTGTTTGTAGGATGGAGGCGGGGTGTAACCTCTGCTGCCACAGCAACAGCCTTACAGCTTGAAGGTCAACAGAGCATGCCCTTTAAGGCGAATCCAGGGCAAACGATTTTTTATGCAAAGGCAATTTCCGGAACACCCACGCTTGAAATAGAATTTTACGGATAGGGGAGGGGCACATGTTCGAAATCGGGGACAATATAAGTTTACAAAACGGGGTCAACATTGGCGGGGTTGGGTTTCCCCCTATAGGCTTTTCGAACCCAACCTTAACCACTTCCTTGTCAATCCCTGCGAGTTCTCAGGCAAATGTGTTTTTCAATGCTGATGGTTATGAATCTCCGTTGAATTATTTAAAGGCATGGGTTAATACTGGCACAGGTACAGCCGGGTTGATAAAATGCCTAAATGGTGTTGAAACGAGTTTGATATCTACAGGGGTTACTACTACCACAAATGACATCGAAATAACTGTAGAAAAAGACCCTTCTGGATTGCATTCTTGGGTTAATGTGAATCACAACGGTTTACCACTTGGTTCACCACAAAAGATTACAGATGCTGCTTTGTTAAATAACAAACATCATTATCTAAGTGGTGATTATGGCGCAAGTATTCTAACAAAGCGTAGATATAGCGTTCCACAAGATAAGTTCATATTCTATGTAACCGGTACTCAAACTATAGATGGTGTGTTCAGGACGTTGGCCGGGCAGACAATTACGGTTGATTGGGGGGATGGAACAAGTACAAATTATTCCGGGACTACTGACCAGGTGTATACAAAGAATTATGGGGCTGTGGTAAATCGTAAGGTCACAATAACGAATAAGCAGTCAATGACAAAGTTCACGGCTACCAATACCACATCTAATATTTGGTTCAACTTGAATCAGATTCCTGCTGTTATGACTTACTTTACTTGCAATGGCCATCTCATGGAAATTACAGGGAATTTAAGTTCTATACCTGCTGTTATGACTACCTTTACTTGCAATGGCAATCTCATGGAAATTACAGGGAATTTAAGTTCTATACCTGCTGTTATGACTTACTTTTATTGCAGTGGCAATCTCCAGAGAATCACTGGGAATTTAAGTTCTATGCCTGCTGTTATGACTACCTTTATTTGCAGTGGCAATCTTGTGGAAATCACTGGGAATTTAAGTTCTATACCTGCTGTTATGACTTACTTTACTTGCAATGGCAATCTCATGGAAATTACAGGGAATTTAAGTTCTATACCTGCTGTTATGACTTACTTTTATTGCAGTGGTAGTTTAATAACAGTTACAGGATACACAACTCGCACATGGGCTAATAATATGAGGCGGGTTTATTTTATTCCTGGTGCAGGGTATGGTTTAACAGCCAGTGAAATTGACCAGTTATTGATTGATCTGGCCAATGTTGCAACTTGGGTAACAGAGAAGAGTATCAATATCTCTTCCCCGAATGCCGCAAGGACGTCTGCTTCGGATGCAGCATTTACAACTTTGACAGTAACTAAAGGTGTAGCGATTACTCCTAACCTTTAAAGGATAATATGATAGCCACATTTCAATTTAATAAAGATCAATGGACTTCTAAATCATTTGAGATCCATAAGGCAATTGAAGCCCTTTGTGGACCGGTAAGTTTTTCTTGCATGGGCCAGACAGAAACAACCTGGAACGTACAATTTATGAGTACAGATGATACTGACAGCAAATGTACTTCCTTGGATACACTTCAATATTTCTCAGAGATAAAGTTAGGTACAGAAGAGACTGGAATTGAAATAGTTCCGGTTAAATACATTTTTACAGAGGAGAATTATGAACCGCAGATGGACTGATAAGATAACGGTTGATGTGATTATTGTGTACACTGCAATTGTGTTCGCAGTAAGTTCTTTAATTTTTGCATTAATATTTTATAAATAGGAGATGCACATGAAGGGTGAGGGAGTAAGTACAGTGGTAAGAATGACTCAGGCAGAGGCATTTGGAACGCTTGGTCAATCGTTAGATGGTCATCAGATTGAGATAACGGATGGTGTTAACAAGGGCACATTAATGAATTCTGGTGCTGCCGGGTCCACGCCATCAATGCCGGTTACAGAAGCGTCTATTCAGACGATACTTGCGGCATCCCTTGTTAAGATCCAATTAACCGGGACGGGTGCTGTCCCAATAACAAGCGCATTACACAAGACCGCAGAGGTACATATTAACACGGGAGTTACATCCGTGACAATGGCCGTTGCAGCTTGGAGTGCAACAGCACCGAATATTTTAACAGTTGAATTATATAATGATACAGCGATTGCAATTCCGGTTACAATAGCCGGGTTCAATGGTGGACTCTCGCTTGATGCAGATGTAACCAATGATATAGGTGGAACTGGTACTCTTGTCACAATACCGGTTAATTCATCTGTTCAGATTTATGCCGATGCGGATGGATGGGTAAGGGCTAAGAAAACCTCTGAGGTCACCCATGCCAATATAACTGCACCAGGTGAATATAGTCCTGCAATCAGTGTAGCCAGGGTTAAAAAATTCGGGCCAACTGCGGTAGGGGAAGCTCAGTTAACAGCAAGGACTCTTAAGGGTGTTGTTATTAACCGGGTTGGTGCAATGTCAGCGAATACAACGATTGAGAAGGTTAATGTTACTACTGGCCAGGCAGCCAGTCTTGTTATTAACACTACCGATGATTTTCCTATCACAAAGGATATAACAGATATTTCCTTTGCTGTAGATGATAAGCTCGGTGGCAGGTTCGTGGATGGGGCAGAGATGAAAGACGTAGAGATGGAGCATGTCTGGGGGTAATATGGAATTTGAGAAGGTGAAAGCCGAAATTTTGAGTTACACGGTTTCGTTTTTATGTTGGATGGTGCCCGATACGTTGCAGGATTGGGCAAGCTTGTTTGCTTTATTGGTGGCTGCAACCACCTTCTTCTTTGTCACGCTCCCAAAAGCGTGGCCGAATATCAGAAAGTTATTCAGGAGGTGCAAGTGAATTTCGATAAAGTTAAGGCTGAGGCAATCGCAGACGAGGGGATTAAAACCCGTGCTTACAAATGCACGTCTGGGAAATGGACGGTCGGTATCGGTTTCAATTTTCAGGATGTTGACTTCCCTGCGGAAGTAATTGATCTCCTGTTTGAAACCAGTTATATCGAGGTTTACAAAGATCTGCATAAGGTTTTCCCTGACCTTAAAAAACTACCTGAAGAACTCCATCATGTTCTTTTTAACATGAGGTTTCAGCTTGGACATGGTGGATTCCGGAATTTCAAAAAGATGATCGATGCCGTCAACAGGCTGGATCTCTCAGGGATGATAAGAGAAATGAAAGATTCTGACTGGTACCGGGACAAGTATACCCATGGCCGGGCGGAGAGGCTTGTAAACAGGGTTGAAAAACTATTAAGGGGGTGATGTGATTCAAAAAATTAAAGATCAACCAATAAAAGTACTGATTATTATTTGCGGATCTGTTCTCGCAGGGATTGCGATGATCACCGGGGAAGAGCTTCCTAAATGGGTTTACCAATTAATTGCTCTTGTGGGGATGTGAAAATGATACCAAGATCTCTTGAGTATGTCCAGTTCCAGGGGATAGGATTTGTTTCCAGGATCATCCAAAAATTTACAAGGGATAATGATTCCCATTCTGCGGTCATGGACCGAGAAAGGATGTCGGACAAACAGTTGATCGAACAATGGCCTCACGATGGTGGAGTAAAATCCTGGATGGATTATTCCGATTATTCAGGACACACACCCGGGACCCCATACTCAATTTGGTCATTGGTGGTTTCCCCTGAATGTTATGATTTTGTGATGAATTTTTACCGGGAATCGGCGGCAAAGAGAAAAGAATATGATTGGGGCGGCATCCTTAACTTTGGCTTGAAAGGATCTGATAATCCGGATAAAACATTTTGTTCGGAAGAGATGGTCACACCCCTATGCGCTTTCATGGGATGGGATCAGATCAACCCGGCTGTTGTCTCCCCGGGAATTTTCCGGATGCTCCTGCAGGCAGCAGGGGCGCAAGAAACATATAAAGGTTTTACATAACCCAACCAAAAGGCGCACCGGCCATCATAACTCGGGCGGTGCGCCTTTTGGTTAAAGGATCGGTGTGCCGTTTATTGTTTTCAAATGGTGCTGATAACTTATCTCCCTTTTCAGATCCTTCCGTTTCTCCCCGTCCTTTTTTAAGAGAAACCCTTGGTATTCTTCTTTTGTCATTTTCTACCCTTTCGTTAAATAATTGGAAATTCCTTGATCACTTCCGGGTACCCGTAATTGTCTTTTACCCATACCGGGATATTTTTGTCTCGTGCCTCCCGGATCAGAAAATCAGCCCAGGCCTTGGGCGGTTTTTTGGCCCCTCTTGTGGAGTCGGCACCAATGATGATCCAGTTTAAATCGTAAAAATCACTGCTTATTGTGGGTGATTCTATTAACGGTTCAAACGACACGAATTTTTTTGCGGTTTCGGGCAATGATGCAGCCAATTCCTGCAAATTAAATATTGTTTTGTAAGTCCCATCAACGGATGTCCCGAACCAGCAATTATCCAAATTTTCAAGATGGAATTCTTTATATCTTGAAGGCTTCTTGGTCAAAAACTGGAAGGTTAGATAGGGTCTAATTGCCGCCTCAAATAACACTTCTGTGATATGCATATCTTTGACCCACTCACCCCACGTATCCCCGGATGAACCCACAAAGATTTTGTCACCGGGTGTTAATCTTTTAGACTGAAGATCTTTGAGGTATTCCGGGCGGTATTTTGGCTGCATTATACCAGGGAACCGTTTTTCCATCCGCAGCATGTAGCAATATGGGCACCCATGCAGGCATCCGGATATTGGATTCCATGTCCAATCAGTCCAACCTATTTTTCCAGGTCCTTGTCTGTTAAGCATTTTTTTTGTCCTTTCGTTTGGCTTTTTAATTTTTCATTCACGCTGTTTCCCTAATCAACCTCCCAATGTTCAATAGCTATGCCTAATGCCTCTATTACCTTCATTTTTTATTTATTCCTTATATTTACGGAACGAATTGCAAGTTTGTCCGGAATTGCCTCCGCTGAATGGGCAGATAGCCACTTGAGGTTAATCAGCGTGTCCGGAATTGCCTCCGCTGAATTAGCTGACAGATATATGAGATTCACCAGCGTGTCCGGGATCTCTTTGGCTGAATGGGCATACAGCCGGGTGAGATTCACCAGTGTGTCCGGAATTGCCTCCGCTGAATTAGCTGACAGATATATGAGATTAATCAGCGTGTCCGGAATTGCCTTGGCAGAATCTGCGGACAACTCTGTGAGGTTAATCAGCGTGTCCGGAATTGCCTCCGCTGAATGGGCAGATAGCCACTTGAGGTTAATCAGCGTGTCCGGGATTGCCTCCGCTGAATGGGCAGATAGCCACTTAAGATTAATCAGCGTGTCCGGAATTGCCTCCGCTGAATTAGCTGACAGATATATGAGATTCACCAGCGTGTCCGGGATCTCTTTGGCTGAACGGGCATGCAGCCGGGTGAGATTCACCAGCGTGTCCGGAATTGCCTCCGCTGAATGGGCATACAACTCTGTGAGGTTAATCAGTGTGTCCGGAATTGCCTCCGCTGAATGGGCATACAGCGTCGTGATTCTAACATCGACATCACCAACACCCTCAACATAAACCTTTTTCATTTTTTCCTCCTTATATTTACGGAACGAATTGCAAGTTTGTCCGGAATTGCCTTGGCTGAATGGGCAGATAGCCACTTGAGGTTAATCAGCGTGTCCGGGATTGCCTTGGCTGAATGGGCAGATAGCCACTTGAGATTAATCAGCGTGTCCGGAATTGCCTCAGCTGAATCTGCGGACAGCGTCGTGAGATTCACCAGCGTGTCCGGGATTGCCTCAGCTGAATGGGCATACAGCGTCGTGAGATTCACCAGCGTGTCCGGAATTGCCTCAGCTGAATTGGCAGATAGCCACTTGAGGTTAATCAGCGTGTCAGGGATCTCTTTGGCTGAATGGGCATACAGCCGGGTGAGATTCACCAGCGTGTCCGGGATTGCCTCCGCTGAATGGGCGGACAGATATATGAGATTAATCAGCGTGTCCGGGATTGCCTTGGCAGAATCTGCGGACAACTCTGTGAGGTTAATCAGTGTGTCCGGAATTGCCTTGGCAGAATCTGCGGACAACTCTGTGAGATTCACCAGCGTGTCCGGAATTGCCTTGGCTGAATCTGCTGACAGATATATGAGATTAATCAGTGTGTCCGGGATCTCTTTGGCTGAATGGGCATACAGCGTTGTGAGATTCACCAGCGTGTCCGGAATTGCCTCCGCTGAAGTGGCAGATAGCCACTTGAGGTTAATCAGTGTGTCCGGGATCTCTTTGGCTGAATTGGCATGCAGCGTTGTTATTCTAACATCGACATCACCAACACCCTCAACATAAACCTTTTTCATTTTTTCCTCCTTATATTTACGGAACGAATTGCAAGTTTGTCCGGAATTGATAAATAAATCCATTCGGGACCTTCATTACATAAACGCCAGGCTTTATCTCAATTTCATCATGCAACGCCATCCCCTGGAAAATCGATAGATCATCGGTCGAAGTATTGGGCCGCAAACCACAATCATAAAGGGTATCCATTAATGACTGCGCTTCAGACCTTGAGAGGATCAATAAAGAAGGGATGACCTGCCCTGGGTCAATTTTGCTGTACGGCGGTGTGCATAAAACGCTTCGGGTCTGCCGGTCGAATGCCTGTATCTCGATATCATCGGCCGAACTCTTTGAATTTATTGCTATGACTTCAGGCATGGACACAATCCCCCTCTTTAAAAGAATTTTTCTTCCATTAAATCAAACGGCCTGGCTGCAACAACCGGAACGGGCGGACAATGTGACACCAGGATAAGTGACCCGCTATCCATGGGGTACATATCTTTTATCCTGGTAAAAAGGTGTTTAAGTTCAGGCATTGTCATTTCTGCCCTGGGCGTTATGGATATTCTGGCTCTGACATCCTTATTGACCTGATGGATCTCATAGCCATTTTCCCTTGCATACCGTTTTAAGTATCGGTCGATATCCCTTCGGATTAAGTGTTCTTCCTGCCGGGGAGTGTTAACAACCGGTTCCCAGGGTGAAGACTCGTTCCCACCCAAGATTTTTTTGCTGAGGGCTAAAATCTCAGACCGCAGAGGGATGCAGGGTCCACGCTGTGCGCCTCCTCCTGATTCTCCGTCTGGGAGAGAGAAAAGGTCAAGCTGTTCTTCCCTTTTCTCTACTGGTAAGGCACGGGTTACTTGTTCTTTTTCAATAATCCCAACAAATTCCATAAATGCCTGATCTCTGGGCGCAAAAATATGGGCTTGCTGATCCCGGTACATTCCGCTGGCACGATCCCATCTGGTAGCACGAGAGACGCATTGTTCCAGCCATTCTGCTGACCTGATCCGGGTTAAGACACACACATGAGAAATCGGCGGGACATCAAGGCCCTCATAGGCCACAGCGATCGTGACCAATACTGGAGCTTTGCCCTTAAAAGCAGCAATATTTTTGGCGCAAGCATCTGACTCGTGACTGGTTGCCAGGAGTGCAGGGATACCAAGCCCTTTCAAGTGTTCAATACATCTCTTTGCATCTCCGATCCTGGCACACACGAAGAGAATCTTGGCCCCTGGTTGATTCTTTTTTGTCTCCAACCAATGGGCCAACGACTGATCGATCAACTGATCTGCAAATTCAGTTTGCAGCGCCGTAAACAATGCGCTTGCCCGGTCAGTTTTTTTCACAGCCTTGAAACTGTCAACTGAATGGACCTTTTCCCTGTCAAACTCCTTCCAAGAAAAAGATCCGTCGTGCAGGTGGAAAACAATTGGGAGTACCGCTTGTTCTCTGAGTGCGTCAGTCCTGGAATACCGGATAACATGAGTATTGGCGTCTCCTGACAGGTCAACATATCCATTCCGGTATTCCACGATAGCAATCTTTTTTTTGTTCGCCCTGGACAGGGTCCCGGACATCATGATCACAAAAGTTGCCGCTTCGATAATTTGGGCAACTGCTTTATGCCATGGACTGTCCTCTTCGACATGGTGAAACTCATCCAGGATAACGATTGTCCGCCGATCCTTGACCGCATCAACTACAAACCCGTTCTTGTCATGTCCCAGGGCCTGGTATGTCGTGACAAACCCATGCAGTCCACGGCAGGGGTTCCAATCATTCGTTGACGCCCTGAGAGATATTTTTGTCTCGAAAAGCTGCTGAAAGAAGGTATCCATGCAGACTTCTTCACACTGAGTTTGCAAAGATTTACGTGGCACGATACAACAAATTCTATCGGCCAGTCCCGCCTTGATCAATTTCCCCGCATTCACCGGGACTGAGCCTTTCCCCCCGCCCGGCACAACGGACAAAATAATCCTTTTGACACCCGCATATTTGGGGTGCCGGTTAATAATACCATCAATGACCTGGTTCAGTTGCCATTGATGTTGCCTGAGCTTTTTACTCATCATCTCTCTCACAGAGATAAGAAAACCAATACCCGCCGACACACGCCACCATCACGCCGATGACGGCTAATAGCAACTGGCTTTTAGCGTCATTTGCCTCACCTGTCACTAAAATGATTCCGGTCACGATCCAAATTGCGGGCAACACTTTCATAGCTTTTTTCATTTACTTCTCCTTTTTAGATTTGGCCGAATCGGCATACAGCGTTTTGAGGTTCACCAATTCAGCCGGGATTGACTCCGCAGAATCGGCAGATAGCCAGGTGAGGTTCACCAGCGTTGCCTGGATTACCTCCGCAGAATCGGCATACAGTGTTGTGAGATTCACCAAGGTTTCTGGGATTATCTTGGCAGAATTGGCATGCAGCCAGGTGAGATTCACCAGTGTT
>Ga0209416_1000360_pt1 | contig 47408 bp, 72 predicted proteins | sample RifGroF1_FD_184001 | JGI IMG/M metagenome (GOLD analysis project Ga0209416, IMG submission 184001) | Groundwater microbial communities from Rifle, Colorado, USA - Groundwater F1 (SPAdes) (version 2) | ecosystem: Environmental > Aquatic > Deep subsurface > Groundwater | place: Rifle, Colorado...
ATAATAGTTCAACAACATCTGCAGCATATAACAATGCAGGATTATATTACAATATTGTGAGTGGATCAATTGCCGACGGAGTATATGATGATTCTGGAGAAATAATTGTTGGAAGAGCTTATATGCAGCATGGTATTTTATTATTTGGTTCGACTCAATTAAATACGAGTGCTGGCATGGAAACTGATTTAACTGTAAATAGTGATCAAAATAATCAATTGACATTTTTTACTGCAATTTCAACAGGTGCATCATTTAAAGCAAGAAATAGCCAAAAAGTCAAATCTACTTATTATTTTGTAAGAGTTAAAAATTCTAAATATAATTACAGTAATAATCCTTCATTTACAATTCAAAGTACCGGGGAATTAAGACATCCAGAAATGGAGCAAGATCCTCAAGTATATATTACCACAATCGGATTATACAACAATAGTAATGAATTATTAGCAGTTGCAAAAATAAGTCAACCTCTATTGAAAAATGCGCAAAGAGAAGCATTAATAAAAGTTAAATTAGATTGGTAAAATAATTTTAAAATAAAATCATTTTGTGCCTATATACAAAGATATACCAACATCAAATATTAACATAACTCCATTTGAAAGTTATGCTGAAGTCATATCGACAAATGTTTCTCCAAACAATATAATTTTTTATCAGGCTTCTTTTGATAATTATTTATATAGCATATCAGATGATTCAGATCCAAACAACTCGAATTTAATTGTTGAATCAGATGGAAGGTATGGGCAAACTATTTATCATTCCATTAATCATTTATTTTATTTAGATTTTGATAAAAATTATTTACTCAAATTTGGTGAGAAGTATATTCAACAATATCGAGAAATAGATGAAAAGATAAATATATTTTCAATACCTAGAAGTATATTAGTTGAAGGAATTAAACCAGAAACAATTGCTTTATCAATAACAGATTCTGGTTCTGGTTTTATCTGCCATGTAATAGATGATGAATATGGAAATTTAATTGATTCAGATAGACAATTTGTATCTGAAGAATTATACAATGATTTATTACCTAATATCAGAGCTAATTATAATTTTAATGAAGGATTTTATTATAATAATGAAATTATAAATGGAGTTATACCAAACATCACATTAAGAAATAAAGTATTTTCATACAATGCAGAAATAAAAGATAAATCAAAATATCATAATCATGGTACAAGATATGATATGTCTTTTATTAGAGGAACAAGAGGAATGTATGCTTCTTTTAATGGTACTTCTTCATATATAACAATTAAAGATAAAGCAAATGTTCTTAATTTTGGAATAGAACAAGAATATGCAATTAGTTTTTTTGTTAATACTTCTGATGATTCTACATATTTAATAACAAAAAATGGTCTTAATTCAATATATCAGAAAGAAAAAATAACAAATGCAGACGGCAAAATAGAAACAATATACAATATAAATTATGAAGAAATTAATTTATCTATTTATCCATATCAAATAAGTATTGATTCATCTGGATATTTGAATTATAGTGTTTCTGATGGAAAGACAATTTTAACTGCTATTTCTACAACTGTAATAAATGATAATAATTGGCATCATATTATTTGTCAAAAAACTACAGACAGCATTCAACTTATTGTCGATGGAATTTTAGAATCTACAATATCTTCAACTAATTTAATCTATAGTATAAAGAATGATTCATTAGTCGTCTTTGGAAAATTATTAACTAATTATTTCGACGGAGCATTGGATGAAATAAAATTTTATAATAGAAGTTTAGATGCAGACGAATATTTAAGTTTAGCAACTCTTGAAATTAATAATACTTTTAATTATTATGTTGGAAATGTATTTTATGATCTTGGATTTATTGTCTTGACTTCACCTTATTATTATACATTATCAGATTCTTTTGATTATACTCTTACTTTTAACAGTAAGAAGATGATATATGAGTATGAATTTTTATGTCAAGTAGAAAGAGGAGAATTAAATAATACCACAAATCCTTCTACATTATTATATCATGATCAAAGAAGTATTGTTAATCCAACATTTGCATCGAGTTCATTTTCACCTTATATTTCTACAATTGGATTATATAACGACGAAAATGAATTATTAGCAGTTGGAAAATTATCAAGACCAATTCAAAAATCACAAACTAATGATATGACATTTGTGGTTAAATTCGATGCAGGTTAATATTTATAAAATATGGTATTAAATATCTTTGTTTGCTTTAAACGCTTCTCGATACATTAAATCTAATTTTGCTCGAGTTCTTTTTAATAAGGTTTGTTTTTCAACAAGCTTTTTTATTTCATATTTATTCTCAAAGATATCAAAATTAATTTTTCTTAACTCTCCTTCAAAATGATATTTAATATTTTCTAACACTTGTTTTTTTATATTCATGACATTATTTATTTTTCTTTAAATAATCTAAAATTAATTTTTGTTGAGCTTCGTGTAATAATTTAACTGCTTTATTAAATTCCATGAATTTTACAACATCATTTTCAGGTAGAATTGTATCTTTAATTAATGATGTACATTTTAAATTGAAGGTTGTTTCTTCATTAAATTTGTAGATAAATCCAATAATTACCTTATCTGATTTTTCGTATTTTTGTTTTCCTACTAATTTAATTTCATTTGTTTTAGAAATTAAATTAATATTTGATTCTTCAAATGTTTCTCTAATGGCGGCTCTTAATGCGGTTTCACTTTCTTCAAACTGTCCTTTAGGTATAGACCAATTTTTACTCCAAGATCCATTCGTTGGATGACAAATTAATAATTCATTTTTATGATTGAATACAAATATTCCAGCTGTTAAATTCATAAATATTTCTTTAATAATAACTATAAATTTAAAACCATTTTTCTTTAAGTCTGATATATTCTTCGTTTAATTCTGACAATTTTGTTTTTATTCTATTGCACTGTTCTTCATTATAATTTTTATCATGTATATTACTTGCAACATTATATATTTGATCATACTTTCCAATATTATTTGCTAATTCAAGCATTTTTAGCATATCTGTTTTTAATTCATTTAATAAATTCATATGGATTCTATTAGAGTTGACAACAATTCACTTGCTATTTCATTAAAATGTGATTCCGTGGTCAAACTATTTTTTAAATAATGTTCTTCTATTATAAATTTATTTCCTTGAGTTATTTCCACACCAAACGCAGAATATTTTATTCTTAAAAAATAATTTTCTTCTACCTTTATTAATTCATCATTGCATAATTCATCTTGGAAATACAAATAAATAGGATATTCCAAATCTGATTCGTATTCTTCAATAATACGAGATGTTATTTTTACTTTTGACATATTTTTTAATTAACTTATTCTAACAACTTTAATATTTCCGTCGAAAATTGAATACACTTCTTTTTCATATGTGTCTCCATCAAAAGCGTCTACAAATGTACGAATCTCTTTGGATCCTTCATTATATGGGTTGACAGAAGAAAGAGGTATTAGAGAACCCATCAATTCAAAATTATCACTTGCTACAAGCACTTCTGCTTTTGGATCTAACCAACCGTCTTTCATATTCTATATTATTTCTACTACAAATATAAAAAAACAAAATGAAGTAACCAAATCTTTTATCGTGTTCTTAAAAAAAATCTTATATTTATATTTAAAGTTTTATTAATTAAAAAATAATCAAGAAAATATGGAACAAAAATTTATTAGTCCAATGGTAGCAACAAATGAATATGACTTGTCTTATTTAGGACAAGGAATATCAGATATAGGTGCTGCTTTTGTAGGTCCTACCACAAAAGGTCCTGCATTTATTCCTACAAATGTGGCTTCAGCAAATGAATATTATAAAATATTTGGATATGCAGACGGATATTCTTATATGCCTTATTCTATAAAAGAATATTTAAAAAATTCAAGTGTTGCTACAATTATAAGAATATTAGGTTTAGATGGATATACTCACAATAGCGTAGCACATTTAATTATGAGCGGATCGTTTGGCCAAAAGGTAGTGGGTGTTTTTCATAGATCAACATTAATTACTGGTCAAGATGAAGATGATACATTAGCTTCTTCTTCAGTTACTTATGTAAGTAGTGGTTCATTTAATTTACATTTAGAAGCTCCGGCAACCGCAGAAAGTACAGATTATTCTGCAAGCTTTGATTCTACAGCCGCTAATTTTATTTCAAAAGTAGTAAAATCAACTGCAAACACCACAGATGCTGGTTATGCATATCAATTGTATAAAAATAATATTTCTACTTATTACACTGCAGATCCAAGTGCATCTGTTTCAATGCAATTTACTAATTTAGATATGACTCAAGAATATCAAAGTGCTACTACTCCTTGGATCACATCACAAACAGTTGGTGCATCAGTTGCCAATTTATTTAGATTTAAAACAATTAGCAATGGTAATTATGTAAATCAAGAAATAAAAGTTACTATTGAAAATGTAAAACTCGGTAGTGAAGTTCCTGGAACTGATTACGGTTCTTTTACTGTATTGGTTAGAGCAATAGATGACAATGATAGACAAATGAGTATTTTAGAACAGTTTGTCAATGTAAATTTAGATCCAACTTCAACAAAATATATTGGTAGAGAAATAGGAACGAAAATAAATACTTATTCAGACGGAGATATAATTTCTGCAGGAGAATATGATAATAAGAGTCAATACATTGTTGTTGAAATTTCTTCAGAAGTTGAAAATGGTACTATTTCACCAAGTATGGTTCCATGGGGATTTAGAGCAATAAAGCAATCTTTATTAATGCCTTCAAGTTTAACCTTACCAAGTGCATCCTTTGTAACTACTCAAGAATATAGCGGAGAATATAATTCAAAAATTTATTATGGGTTTAATTTTGATTTTGATACAACTGATAATAAACAATATTTAATGCCTTTAGAAGAAAATTCATTGGCAGGTGCTAATTTAGATTTTAGTTTAGATAATTATACCATACACGCCGATTCTACAGTAGATCCGGGCGAAAGCATTATTTCTGCAGATGTATTAACTGCAAGAAAATTCATTGTACCTTTCCAAGGTGGTTTTGATGGACAAGATCCAGCATTGGTTAAAAATATGGGTTCTGCAATTACAACTGCAAATAGCATGGGATTTAATTTTACTAATTCGACTTCAGGCGGTAGTGTTGCTTATAATAGAGCGGTAGAATTGTTAAGAAATACAGATATGTATGATTTTAATTTGGTTGTTACTCCTGGTTTAATTTATGATTTACATTCTTATCCAACTTCACAATTCATAGATTTATGTGAAACAAGAGGAGATGCATTTTATATTCTAGATACAGTTCAAATGGCAACTGCTTATACTGCTGCAGGAACTGTGACAAATACTTTAGACACCAGCTATGCAGGAACTTATTATCCTTGGATTAAAATATTAGATACTGATAATAATAGATATATGTGGGTGCCTCCGTCAGTAATGATGGCAGGAGCTTATAGTTACAATGATAGAATTTCAGCAGAATGGTATGCACCTGCAGGGTTAAATAGAGGCAATTTAGGTACGGTTACTGAAACATATTTTAAATTGAGTCAATCTAAACGAGATGATTTATATGAAAATAGAATTAATGCAATTGCAACTTTCCCGAAAGAAGGAATTACTTGTTGGGGACAAAAAACCTTACAGGTTAAATCAAGTGCATTAGATAGAATTAATGTAAGAAGATTGATGATTAAGATTAAAAAATATATTGCTTCTGTAGGCAAATATGTAATTTTTGAACCAAATACAAGACGAACAAGAAATCAATTGTATAATCAAATTAATCCTTATTTGGAACAAATACAACAAAAGCAAGGTATTTATACTTTTAAATTGGTTTTAGATGAAACAGTAAATACTTCAGATTTAATAGACAGAAATATTATGAAAGGTAAGCTGTGGATACAGCCGGCAAGAACCGTCGAATTTATCTCGATAGACCTAAACATCACGCCCACGGGGGCAAGTTTTTCCGAATAATTTTTTAATTTAAATTTTAAAAGGGTTAAATAATTTTAACCCTTTTCTTTTTTGCACTAATCGGAAAATATATATTTGAAGGTTTTTACCTTATATTAAAAAGCATAATGTTTAGATGGATATTTCTTTTCATTTACTGTAAAATTATTTAATTCGTTATTTATTCTACCGTTTTCAAAAATACGAATCGGATTTAATTTTGTCCAGTGATTATAATATGCAGTATATAATTGTTCTTCTGATATTAGTTCTAATATTCTTTTATCTTTAGCATGGTTGCTTCTAAATTCAAAATGCCAATTTCTACAACCTTTTCCTTTTGTGCTTACATTACAATTATAATAGGTTCCTTGATTTGCAGATGTGCATTCAGTAGTGAACCAAACTTCAATTCTTACATAATTACCGGTTTCTAATTTAAAATCTGTTTTAGTAGATAAACTTCCAACATGAGATATTTTTTCCATTTCTTTAATATTTAATTTTCATAATTTTAATCTTTAGAAGGAACATAATTACCATATTCATCTCTATCATTTCTAAATTGAATTCCTCCAGAATACACTTCATATTTTCTAAATGGCAATCTTATTCCGTGCCATCCTGTATATCCTTTTAATAGAAATTCGATCTGTAATAATAATTTATTTAAATCTGTATCGTCAGGAACATATATAGTAAATAATTTTTTACTTTGTTCATAATTAGAATAATTCAATCTTTTTTGAGTTGCTATTTTATGTGCAATATTTTTTATATCTAACCATTTATGTAATCTATCATACAGTTCATAAACATCTTCCATTTTTTTACCTGCAATAGATATTTTTAATCCTTTTTTAGATGGTTTGCCGTCAAAGTTTATATCAAAAACCTTTTCAGAATTTAATAATTCTTTTACCTTATCTTCAGATATTTCGTTAATTATATTTTGAAGTTTCATAAATTTACCAATGATATAAGATTTTTTAATTTATTTCCAACCTTAGTAATTATCTCATCTTTATAGAATTTAATCATTTCTTCATTTGTCTTAAAATATAAAATGTGAAACGAATTATCTTTAAAATGAAATACTATTCTGGATCTTAAATAAGCATAATTATTCATTATGTTATATTGATGTAAAACATTTCCTTCTAACAAATGATTATAAAAATGTAATCCTTTTCTTTCTATTAAAACTGTATCCCACAATATCCTCATATCTTTTGCAATATAATGTATATGTTCTTCTGGAATTATGTTTTCTTTAGCGAGTTCTATTTTTTTAATGAAATCATAATTAATTATTACATTACTTTCTCCATACAATGACACATTCTTTAATTCTTCCATTTCTTTAAATTTTAATTATATTTTGAATCTGTTCTTGAATAATCCAGGTTTTAATATCTTTTATTTGTTTATCATCTAAAAGAAAATATAATTCAAAAAAATCAAGAGTAAATATTGCATTTATAAAAGACTTATCAGCTTTTATTATTTCTTCTATTTTCTTTTTTAACTGATAAGCAGAATAAAATATTTTATGTGAAAATTTTTCTTTTTCTATTTCATCCTCGAATAACAACTCATCAAAGATTTCATCTGCACTTGGAATAAAAGAATTAGTATATAAGGTAGTCATTTCGGATCTAAATATACTTGATAACTCTTCTATTTTCTTATTACAGTGAATTGTGATTTGTCGTTTCATTTTTATAACACTTGTATTTCTTTATAAAGTAACTAATAAAATAAAAAAATCATATAAAAGAGTATAAATCTATATAACTCTTTCTATTATGATTTAATCTGAAAACACTCATTTGATGCAGTTTAATTGCATCCTCGAGTGAAACTCGATATTTAAATTTCAAGTTTTTTATAAGCACAAATAATTTCTTCCAGTCTTCAATCCATTCAATTCCCATTTCCTTCCATTGGTGTTGAATTGAACTTTTTAGACTGAAGACTGGGTAGAAACCATTCTTGTTTTTTCTTACCTTCCATTCATAGCCTCTTCGGGCAATTTCTACGCTTGCATTTATTGAATCAGTGAAATCATATTGAAGATTTCCAATGAAGCTTGAATATGCCGGATTGACCGAATGAAGATTGATTTGAAAGATACTTAATCTTTTTTTAAGATTCTGAACGAATAATTCTCTCTTCCATAAATTTCTATTTTTTCTGTTTCCAAGATGATTATATTTTTGATCTGAGCTTAATTTCATTTCGAATTTCAAGTCTTCGATGAAGACATTCTTACATTGAAAATGCTTAGCAAGGATTGAAATTGATTTTGAGATTTGGATAGTTTCGAATTGAAGCTTATGTTGAAAATATTTCATCTTTGATGAGTCTGAACTTAAATTAGAATCTAAAATTTTATCAAAGATAGATTGAAGTGAATATTCTTGAGTGTGAATAACTCTTCCATCTTCAAGGATTGAAACTCCAATGTTATCTGGATTAAGGTCAATTCCGATATATCTTTCATTTTTCAAGTCTAAATTTTCTTCATCTTTGAATTCTTCAAAAGAAATAAAGATTTCTTTCTCTGTCAATCTGACAGAATAAGTATAACCTTCATTTTCATTTATTGTTTCTAATTTTTCTAACACCTTTTTGTAATTATTTCTTAGATTTGGAAGTTTCAAAAAATAATGTTCTTTTCTATTTACCTTGAATTCAATCATATTATCATTCAATAAATGCAAATCACACATTCTATTACCATGATAATTAGCTTCGCCTTGAATATTCAAAGGAAGCAATCTCTTTTCTTTCAATTCTTCCTTTGTCATCTTTCCTTTCATTCTTAAAATAAAATTTTTCTTTCCGCCAAAAACAATCTTCTTCTCTTTAAATCTTGAATGAAGCTGATTAGCTTCCATAATTGCACATTGCTGCAACCAAGAGTTTGCATTTTCAATTCCTTTCAATTCTTTCAGGCTATGTCTGATATCAATCTGTTTCATCTTTTCTTGATATCTATTAAAGGCATATCTCACAATAAAAGAATATTCTCTTCTTAATTCTTTCAATTTTTCTTGAAATTTTTCATTTGCAGTATATGGAATTTTAATAGTTATCATTTTTTATTTCTATACTATAATTATGTATAATTATAAATATAAAAAATAAAAAAAGAACCTATTTTTTTTCAAAATCACAAATTTATTTTGCTTCTTTCTTAAGAATATAATCAATGACATTCGGTTGTTCTTCACAGAAGGATTGCAATCTATTTAAAAACATTGGATCTTTTTTAAATCTTTTGATGAGTTCTTTAAGTCCTACTCCTTTAATTGATTCAATATTAAATTTATAATTTTTTAATTCAATATCTTTATATGAATGAACATCTGTTAGATTTACAAATTCAAAGTTTGGATATTTAAATAATTTTTTATCCACAATTATTGATATTACACATTGACCATAATTTCTAACTGATTCTTTATCTGTATTAAACCAGATTACATTAGGTTCTCCATGAAATGAGTGCCTAATGATCTTTTCAATTGCAAGAATAGAATTAAGTTTTTCTAAGGATGTACCATGATTTGGTAAATCATTTAAATTAACACCATATTCAGATATTAGATTTTTAAGATTAATCATAAGAAATTATTTTAATCCTTTAATTTTTTTATTTATCTCATCTACTCTTTTAGAATTAAGAGTAAATAATTTAGCTATCTTCATTTTAAATTTATCAAACACAGATTTAATCTTTGAAACAATATCATCAAATATTCCTTCTTTAACATTCATTCTTAAACTTCTTTCTGATTTAGATATAGTTGTTTCTAATGTAGTTGCATTTTTCTTTATTTCTTCTAATTGAGAGATTAAACCTTGATTATCTTTTAACAAATTATAAATCTCATCATATATCTTAATATAATCTGTTTTTTCAATTTCTTTAGTAGTTTCTTGAGTTTCTTTGCTTAATGTTATTTGTGCTCCTTGACTTTCTACAATTATTGTCATGGTAGCTTCTTCAGCATCTACTAAATCAACAATATAAGGTCTTAAATTAGTTTTTAATTCTGTAGATTTTTCTTTATGAATATTTTCTAAATCATTTAATTTTCTTTTTTGTTCTTTTAAACTTTCTAATTCATTATCTAATTCAGTCCAAGCTTGAACATATTTAGTGAATGCAGCAGCTTTTTGATTTTTAAGTTCAACAAGAATTTTATCTTTTTTTACTTCATACTCTGCATATTTAGAATCTAATCTAGATTCTTTTAGAAATTGACGAACTTCTTCTTTTATTAATGTTAGTTTCATATTTTTTATTAATAAATATAAAAAATAAAAAAATTAAGTTGTAATAATATGAAATGGAAGAGCTTGTTACTTCAAATTACATTTACCAACCTTCACATACTTTAATACTTCTTGCTTCATCTTTTCCTAACTCGCCAAATTGTTCTAATACAGTTACAGTAATTTTAGAATCAATTTCGGCATCTCATTCACCCAATCATTTGCTATTTTACTTAATTCGTGGGTCCGTAATAGTTTTGTTTTCCATATTATTTAAGTCTTATAATGAGAATTAATTTTCCGTTCAAATTTTTCTGCTACTTGTGAACTTGAGATATCTTTATATTCACCAGTATTATATTTAACCTGTTCAATCATTTTCATAAGTTCCTTTCTAAATTTTGATACTGAACTTATTTCTATTGAATAATTTTCACACTCATCGGATTGTAATTTTTCAATCTCACTTTTGAGGTTATTAATAATATTAAGACTTATTTCAACCAATTTCATTTCTCTCTCACTTTCAAATAACGGTTCATCTATACCAGTTAATTTTTGTAATAATTCAATATGGTTCATAAATTATATTGTGTTTAATTTATATTTCACCTTACAAATATAAACAATAAATAATTAAAAACAAATAAATAATTAAAATTCTTTAGAAAGCATACACATTTTTTTTGAATTTTCAAAAAATTAAGTTCTTTTTTTATTTTTTATAGTTATATTATATAAGAATATAACAAAATTGATAACAATTAAACTTCCATATAAATCTACTGATAAATTTTATTTAAGACTGAATGAGATTAGAAAGCAATATTCTTCCGCTGTGAGATATTGTTACAATCAGATTTTTGACGAGAAGAAACAAGCGGAGCTGCTGGTTGAGATGAACGAGAAATTAAATAATCTACAAGATCTTTCTGGGTTTATGAAACTTTGTGCTTTTTCAGAAGCCAAACAATTGAAGAAGAGATTTAAAGAGAAGAAGATTGTTTTTGGCGGCAAGAAGAATTTTGTTTCAAGAATGAAAGGAAAGATGACAAAGGAAGAATTAAAAGAAAAGAGGTTGCTTCCTTTGAATATTCAAGGTGATAATGTGAAACAAGGAAATAGACATTTCAAATTAAATGTAATTGATGAGAATTTTATTGAATTTAAATTAAATCGAAAAGAACATTTCATCCTGCATCTTCCAAATCTAAAAAATAATTATAAAAAATTATTATTTAGATTGCAAGAATTAAATGAAAAGAAACAAGGTGAAGTAGGATATACTTATTCTGTCAGACTGACAGAGAAAGAACTTTATATTTCTTTCGAAGAATTTAAAGATGAAGAAAATTTAGACTTGAAAAATGAAAGATATCTTGGAATCGATCTAAATCCTGATAATATTGGAGTTTCAATTCTTGAAGATGGGAATATAATTCTCACTCAAGAATATTCTCTTCGTCCTATCTTTAATAAAATTCTTTCAAACAACCTACCCGCAGATTCATCAAAGATGAAATATTTTCAAAACAAGCTTCAATTTGAAACAATTCAGATATCAAAATCAATTTCAATCCTTGCAAAACATTTTCAATGCAAGAATGTCTTCATTGAAGACTTGAAATTCAAGATGAAATTAAGCTTGAATCAAAAATATAATCATCTTGGAAATAGAAAAAATAGAAATTTGTGGAAGAGAGAATTATTCGTCTCAAATCTTAAGAAAAGATTAAATATTTATCAAATCAACCTTCATTCAGTCAATCCGGCATATTCATCGTTCATTGGAAATCTGCAACATGATTTTACAGATTCGGTAAATGCAAGCATTGAGATAGCCCGAAGAGGCTATGAATGGAAGGTAAAGAAAAACAAGAATGGTTTCTATCCAATCTTCAGTCTAAAAAGTTCAATTCAACACCAATGGAAGGAAATGGGAATTGAATGGATTGAAGATTGGAAGAAATTGTTCGTGCTTATAAAAAACTTGAAATTTAAATATCGAGTTTCACTCGAAGAATGTCTTCATGCTTTCGGTGTTTTCAGCTTAAATAATAAAAAAAGCTTAATAAAAGTTTATTCTTTTTATTAGTTTTTAATTATTTTAAGTATTTAATAAAAAATTGAAATAAACAAATTTTTAAAACATACCTAAAATAAATATAAAAAAGTTTTTTATAATAAAAAATATATTATATATTTCTATTGTTGAATTTAAATACCTTTATGAATAAAATCATCCTATCAAAAGGAAATCAAAAAGTAAAAACAATTTATCATTTAGCGGATATTCATATAAGATTATTACAAAGGCACAAAGAGTATAAAGAACAGTTTGATAAGTTATATACAGAAATAAAAAAAGATACTTCTGAAGCTATAATATGCGTTGCTGGAGACATCGTGCACGCAAAAATAGAATTATCTCCCGAATTAGTTGATTTAACAGCTGAATTTTTAGAAAACTTATCTGAAATAGCTCCTACCTTTGTTATCTTAGGTAATCATGATTTAAATCTTAACAATCCAAGTAGATTAGATGCATTAAGTCCGATTATTAAAAGAGTAAATTCAAATCAATTATATTTTTTAAAAGACCCTGGAATTTATAAATATAACAATATTGATTTTTATAATTTCTCTATCTTAGATCCAGAAATTAATACATCATTAAATACTAATTATGAGTTAAATAAAAATCAAATTAATATTGCTCTATATCACGGTGTGGTTCATGATAGTAAAACTGAAAAAGATCATACATTAAAATCTAATACAGTTACTTCTTCAACCTTTAAACATTATGATGCTACTATATTAGGAGACATTCATAAATTTCAATCGTTAGGTTCAAAAAATAATATTGTATATCCAAGTTCGTTAATTCAACAAGATCATGGAGAAACATATGGAACGCACGGATTAGTAAAATGGAATATTTCAGATAAAAACAAAATAGAATATAATCAAATAATAATAGACAATGATTATGGATATCACACAATTATTATCGATAACAACAAAATAATAGATAAAGATTTAGTAATATCAAAATATCCAAGAATTCAATTAGAAGTAAAGAATACAAAATTAAGTGAATTAAAAAGATTAGAGGCAAAAATAAAAAAGAAATATAAAGTTTCTAATATCACTATCAATACAAACAATGTATTCAATGATATAGATACAAGTTCAAAAATAGAACAAATAAATAATATTAATAATCCTTTATATCAAAATGAATTAATTGAAGAGTTCATTAAAAAATTAGATCCAAACATATCTACAGACATAATAGAAGAAATAAAACAAATAAATTCATTTTTAAATTATAATATTCAACAAGAAAATATTTTCCTGCAGAACAATGAAATAAAATTATTAGAGTTATGGTTTTCTAATTATTTTACTTATGGAGAACACAATCATATTAATTTTGAAAATCGACAAGGATTAATTGGTTTATTTGCTAATAATGCAAGAGGAAAATCTTCTTTAATTCAAATAATATTATTCACTCTTTTTGATAAGACCACAAATGCAGTCAAATCATATGATATATTAAATACGACCTCAAAGTATTTTCATAGTAAAATAAAAATTGCTATAAATGGTAAAGAATATTTTATAGAAAAGTTAGGTGAAAAATTAGAAGGAAGAAAAAATTATGATGATACTGTGGTAGTGTCGACTGATTTTTATTATTATGAAGGCGAAGAAAAAATAGTGTTAAATGGAGAACAAAGAAGAGACACGCAAAAAATTATTAAGACTTATATAGGAAATTTAGATAGTGCAGTTTTAACAGCTATATCCCTTCAAGGTGAAAATGGTGGTTTAATATTAAAAAACCAAACAGAAAGAAAATTATTATTATCTAAGTTTTTAAATTTTGATATATTTGAAAAACTATTTAATCAAGCTAAAGAAGAATCTAAAGAAGAAGCAGTAACATTAAAAAACTTTCAATCAAAATCTACTCATCAAGAATTAATTAATTACAAAGATAAATTAGACGATATAGTAGAACAGGAAGAACAAATATTAAATAAATTAGAAAGCATAAATATAAGAATAATTGAAATAGAAGAAATAATAAAAGAATTAAAAACAAATTTATTTCAGACGGATATTCAATTTAATATTGCAGATTTATTAAAGGAAAAAGAAAAATTAGAAAAAGAAAAAGAGAAATTAGATTTAAACATAATAACGAACGAAAATAAAATAAAAAATATTGAAGAAAAAACAATTCAAATAAATGCAAATTTAATAAATTACAATTTAGAAGAATTAAATAAAGAAGTGACAAATTTAAATAATACAGAAAAAGAAAAATCTCAAATCAATATAAAAATAAAATTATTAGAAAATGATTTAAAAAATCAAAATGATAAATTATCAAAATTAAAAGATTTAAAGTATGATGAAAATTGTTCGTTTTGTATGAATAATATTTTTGTGAAAGATGCTATAGAAACTAAAGATAAATTTGAAATTAATAAAACATCATATTTAAATTTAAATGTTGAATTAGAAGAATTAGAAGAAAAAATAAAACAATTATCTAAATCAGAACTTTCATTAAAAGAATATACAGAATTAGTTAAAACAAAAAATGAATTAAAACAAACATATTTGAGCACATTAAAAGATAAAGAAATATTTGAAGGCAATTTAAAATTATTTAACTTAAATATAAATTCAAATTCAGAAAATATTAAAACGTATTATGAACAAGAGGAATTAATTTTAAATAATACATCTGTTCAAGAAAAAATAAAAGAAAATGAATTAATATTAAAAAAATACAAAGAAGAAAGAGAAACCTTAAATCAAGAAGAAAGACAAATATTTTCAAATAAAAATATTACTGAAAGTAAAATAGACGAATTAAAACAAAAAATAGAAAAAATAAAAAAACATGAGCAAACTTTCTATGCTTATGAATTATATATGCAAGCTATAGGTAAGAATGGAATACCTTATAATTTATTAAAACAAATTATTCCAATATTAGAATTAGAAGTAAATAATATTTTAAATCAAATTGCTGATTTTAACTTAAAATTTATCTTTACAAATAACAACATTATAATTCATATTAGATATGATGATCGACATTGGAATATTTCTTTAGCAAGTGGAATGGAAAAATTTATTTCTTCTATTGCTATGCGAGTAGTATTAGATAAATTTAGTTCCAGACCTTCAATTCGTACTTTGATAATAGATGAAGGATTTGATGTGTTAGATGCTGAAAATAAAGATAAGTTAGATAAACTATTTGTATTCTTAAAAGATTATTATGATTCAATTCTGATTATTTCACATTTAGAAATAATGAAAGATATAATGTCAGATTTTATTACAATTCAAAGAATAGGTAATTATTCATATATCATAGAATAGATTAAAAAAAAAATAATTAATAATTATATATTACATATGTGTAGGTTTTTTTATAGAATTATTTGTTTTTTAGAAAAAAGTTTACTATAATATCATTGGATTATGATACAATACAAATTAAATAACATAGACGAAATAACCGATTATTTCATAGATGATTTGTGGGATAATGAAGAAGTTATTGGATACCAAGCATATTATCAGGAATTGGATTATGCTTATGATATCTTAAAAAAACATAATTTAGATAAGACTGATTTATATACTGACAGAATAAGTTTTATGAATTTTGTTGAATCAATTTCAAATGAAAATTATGATGAGCTGATTAATTTAATTCATATAGAAGATATACCAGTCTTAACATTATTCATTGAAAATTTAATAGCTGAGAAAAAAGGAAAGAAAACAGGAATGGAGTTTGAAACATTTGATGTATTATTTTTTAAATTTTTATCTAAAGCGAGTGAATTAAAAACTGTTTCATTAAGAGTTGGAGATTATATTATGTTAGGAGGTAAAAATCGTAAAGCTATAAGAAAACAAAAAAAAGAATTAATAAATACAAAAGAATGTTTTTTAATTCACACATTAAAAATGAATAGAAAATCTATTCATATATTTTACATTAAATCTAAATAAAATGAAATCAAAGCAAATGGTTGCCGAGTTGTTAGAAAAACAAAGAATTATATTCTATACTATTGATAGAGGATTAAATCAAAACATGCTGTCAGCGGCCCAAGTAATAGAAAAAATACAAGTGGCGAAAAATATAAATGATTCAATTACCAAATATATAAATTTAGAATAACTATGAAACAAACTTTTAAATTAGAAACAAAACATTTTCTTTATGCAATTATTTTTTTATTATTATTAATTTTCTTGCAAACTTGTGGTGTTAATTCAAAACTCAAAAGAACTATGAAAAAGCAACAATCTTTAATTGAACAAGTAGATACAATGAATTATTATATAAATAATAATTTAATGTCTAAAGAAGCTATATTAATTCAAAATGAAATTGTACGATACAATATTATTAATGATGTATTGTATGATCAAAATGCAATTGTAAGAACTGTTTATAGACCAGATGATAGAATGAGATATTATCAATTACAATTAGATTCATTGCAATCTAAATATAACAAATTAAAATAATTTATGAAACCTATTGCAAAAGATAAAATAGTTAGAATTGGAATAATATTCATCTTTGTCGCTTTGTACCTTTTGGTATCGTTGATCAGCACGCTGCACAGCATTGAATTTTTTGCCCTGAGTAATCCGAGTAGGGCAATGTCAATTACATTAGCAGTTGCTTTTGAAATTGGTGCGGCCGCTTCGTTGGCATCTTTAATTATCTTACATAAGATGAATAAATTTTTAGTTTGGTCTTTATTCCTTGTTTTAACTTCAATGCAAGCAATGAGCAATGCTTATTTTGCATATGTTAATTTATCAGATTATCAAGGATGGATTGAATTATTTAATTTAGTTGATTTAGAAATTATTTCACAAAAAAGAATTTTAGCTATTATTAGTGGAGCTATTTTACCTTTAGTTGCATTGGGATTTATTAAATCTTTAGTTGATTATATTAAACCAGATGAATATATAGATGATCATACTCCAAGATATAAGAGTAAAGAAGATGAAACAGATAAAGAAGTTATTCAAATAAATGAAGAAATAGACAACGAACCAGAAACCAGAGATGTAGAAGATAATAAAAATATAATCATTGAAGAAATTAAAGAGCCAGTAAAAGATTTATTTGAATCTACTATTGAAGAAATTAAAGAGCCGGTTAAAGATGAAATTATTGTACCAGAAAAAAAGAAACAAGTTCAAAAAAAGAAAGCTAAAAAAGTAAAGGTAGAAGTTGAAGTAAAACAAGAAAAAGAACCTGAAATAGACCCAGAAAAAGTAATAATTAGAGATCCAATATTAATTCGAGAAGATAAAGATAAACCAGAAAAAGTAAAGATAAAAAAAACGAACGGAGTAATCACTGAACCATATGATAAGATTTTAAAGACAATAGAAGAAAAATCAAATTTAATTAATTCGGATTCATCTGAAGAAGTTTTAAACGCCGAATTAGAAGCACAGTTAAATATGATAAAAAACGATAAAGGTGAAATTGATAGAGAATTATTAAAAAATATTTATGGTGAAGATATACCAAAAATATTAAAACATTATTTTAACACTATGGATAAAAAGAATAAGAAATAATGGATTTCAAAAATTTTAATAAATTATTTGATATTGAAGTAGAAAAATATTTAAAAAAAGAAAAATTATGATATTAGAATTTAAGGATATATTACCGGCAGTTCATACAAAGAAAAAATCTAAAGAACAGGTAGATATATTAAATATGTTATTTAATGCATTGGCAGATAATCCTGCAGGAAATGCATTGGCTTGTAATCAAATAGGAATTAATGATTCAAGAATAGTAGTTACAATGATAAGTGATGTTCTATATTTTATTAATCCTGAAATCACATCAAAGAGTAAAGAAATGTTCAGCATTCCAGAAACTTGTTTAAGTTTACCAAATAAAATGTTAAAGACTAAAAGATATAAATGGATAGAAGTGAAAGCAGAAAATTTTAAAGAACCAATTATTTTTGGTGATTATGATGGAGATGTAAAATTTAGAACTGTAAGACTAAATCAGACTTCTGCTTTACAAAAAGTTTTAGATGTGTTAGATGGAATATCAATTTTAGATAATCAAACTAAATATAATCAAATACCAATTATATTGAATAATAAAAAACTGGGTAGAAATGAAGTAGTGGCATTATTTAAAGGGAACGAAACAAAAAAAATCAAGTATAAATTTATTGAACCATTATTAGAAGATGGTTGGGTTTTAATTGAAAACGAAAAATAATCAACAATGATAACAGCAATTATAATTTTAAGTATTTTAGTTATAGGTTTATTATATCTTTCCTATAAAGCAATAAAAAAGAATTTCTATTTACAAGATGTAATAGACAATTCAGAAAAGATATTTAATTTTATTTCTTCGAAAATAAAAGAATCTAATGATAAGTTAAGCGTTATTGATGCCAATCAAGCATTTGAATCAGATGATGAAGTAGGGTATTTTTTTAAAGAATTAAAAAACATTCAAATAGCATTAAACGAATTTAATTTATTGTATGATAGCAGAAAAAGAGAGAAACAAAACTAAAGATTATTTTACCGCAGACACAGAAATAAAACTTTTAGAATATGTAGCAGAATCAGATCCAGATATTAGAAATAATTTATATACAAATTATTTAACCTATCCGTTATTCAAATTAACAGAAAATATAATAAACACCTACAAATTTTATTATATTTCTGATAGTTTTCCTGAAATACAACAGATGGGGATCAAATTTGTTTTGGAAAAAATTGTAACGCATCCAATTAATCCTGAAAGAGGAAAAGCATTTTCGTATCTTACTAAAATGTTAATTAATTTTTATATTCAAGAAAATATAAAAGCATATAAAGAATTAAAAAGATCTAAACCTATCTGTGCAGATTTAAAGAATTTACCAGATGAAGGAGTAGATCACGATAAAATTTATTTCTTTGATTTTATTCAAGATTATTTAGTTCTGAATAGTCATATTATATTTAAAGATGATGAGTATGATATTGCAAATGCAATTATAACAGTAATGAAACGAAGACACAATATTGATAACTTAAATAAAAAGAAAGTCTATATTTATATTAAAACAATGTTGGAATCGAGTTCGAATTTTAAAATTACATTGGTAAGGAAGAAAATGGAAGTATTGTATAACCATTTATTTGAATTGTATATTACTAATAAATTATCATTGAACTATATTCCGGAATCAACAATTTTTGATAACATAAAATAAAAATAAAATGATAGATTTTGAAAATGCCGAATTATTTAAAGGCAAAAGCTTTGCAGATGTATTTAAAGAAATACACGAAAATAATAGAGAGATAGATGAAAAGATAAATGATATTGTGGATGAGATGAAAGTAATGGTAAAAACCCCTTCAGACGTTGCAGTATTAGGGCCGGTTGTAAAAGATTATTTAGATACTAAAATTAAAAATAATGATATCTTAGTAAAATTAATGAAGGTTGTAGAAGGAATGATCACAAAAAATTCGAAGAACGAAGATGAAGACGAGGATGATATGTCAGAAGATGAAATGGCAGAATATTTAGAAATACAAAGAAATTCTAAGATTAATAATTAATGGCAAAAAAACCACAAATAAATGGTTCGTCTGTAAAACAGAATTTAAAAAATATCAAACCTAAAGAATTTGAATATGAGTATGAGCCTGCAGAAGTGGTTGATATTATATTAGATTCTAATCACCTACAATATATAGATGATAATGATATAGGAGTAATTCTTTTTAGAAGAGTAAAAAAAGATTTCAAAAAAAATGATACTCAATTATTAAAAGCTGCTCCACTAAATAAAAATGATATTTTATATCCATTATTACATGAAATTGTATTTGTGTATGTGGCTCCAAATGCTATAAATAGTATTCTTCCTCAAGCATCATCTTATTATTATGATAATACGGTTAATATTTGGAATTATGTAAATCATAATGCTCTTCCATATTCTACTCAAACATATTCTGCTAATTCTGATGTATCTTCTTTTTCTGGTAATACTTCTTCAAATGAATCTGAAATATTGCTAGGTGAATATTTTCAAGAAAATATTAATATTCCAAGCTTAATGCCATTTGAAGGAGATAGAATTTTATCTGGAAGATATGGTAATTCAATTAGATTCGGAGCAACAACAGAAAAAGATATAAATAATTGGTCAGAAAAAGGAACTGTTGGAGAACCAATATTAATTTTTCGTGTAGACAAAAAAACATCTAATACCAAATATATAATAGAAGATATAAATAATGATGATGCTTCAATATATATAACAGATGGACAAAGTATAAATTTTAAACCTAATTCAGTAATAGAAAATTCATTTGTAAAGAATGATAAACCACAATCAATTGTAGATTTTATAGATTCTCAAATTTTCTTAACTGCAAGTAGAATTAATATTAATAGTAAAACAGATTCAATAAAATTAAGTTCTAAAAAATCTACTCATGTAACTGCGGATACTTCTATTAATTTAGATGCTAAAAATTATATTGCATTAGATAGTTCAAAACTATATTTTGGGAAAGGAGCAGCAAATGAAAAAGAACCAATGCTACTTGGTACTCAGACATTGGATACTTTTACTAACATAATAGATGAATTAATCATTGCTACTTATACCACACCGAGCGGACCAAGCGGACCCATGTTACCTCCAAGCTCTTTAAAATTGACACAATTAAATTTAAAATTGAAATCTTTAAAATATATATTAAGTAAAAAATCATTCGTAGAATAACATAAAAAACCAAACATATGAAAATGACAGCAAGAGAAAAAGAATTAGCTTCTTTTATACTCAAAACAATGAAAAAATATATAGATCAAAAATTTGAATCTGTTATTAAAGAAAATAGAGTATTACAAAATCAAAAAAATGCTCAGCACACCACACAATCTTCTAAGTTGCAACAAGTTCAACAAAAAAAATTACCTACAAGATTGGCTAAAGATCCAATGTTAAATGAAGCATTGCAACAAACTAAAGGATTTGATGGTACTAACACATCTAAACCAATTGACAGATTACCAAAAGCTTTGAATAGATATAAGCAACAAATGGATGAAGCATATTCAGAATTTAATTCTGATTTTATGTATGAAGAAGATGTACCTGTAACAGCTAAACAATCTAATCAAAAAACAATTAGTGCTCCTGTAGAAATTGAAACTAATGAATATGATGCATTGTTTGATTCTGAACCTTCTTCTGATGAATATTTAGATGCAAGCTTGAATGATATTAGTGTATTATTAAGCGGAAAAAACATGGCAGAGTTTGCTAAAAAACACCCGAGTAAAACTATGGTAAAAGATGAGAATATATAAAGGTGTTTGATTTTAATGCTTCTATATTCTTTAATTGAGTTTCACAAATTAAATTAAATTCAGATATATCTTGTTCTGTTAGATTAAACCACTCTCCTCTGATATGTCTATTACTGAATCTTTTATGTAGCATATACTCTAATTTTTTATATTCATAGGTTTGATAAAATTTAATTAAAGATAATTCATTTGGGTTTCCTATTTGAATTTCTTTTAATCTTTGTTCAATTGGTTTATTAGTGTGACCAATTTTGTAAAATTGAGAATCAAAAATTAGATAAACATAACCATTCATGAAATATTTTATAAATAAATATATAAAAGTTTGGTTTTTAAATTTTTTTTGTGTATAGTTCTTTTACATTTAAAATATTAATATGAAAAGAATATTCAATAAAGTATGGTTTTGTAGAATGTTTCATTCTGCGGTTGGAACGTCTGATAATAACTGGTATTGTAAAAAATGGTGTGATAAAATGCAAACATTTCGTTTTAATCTCGATAAAGCAGATACCTATACTGTGCATGTTATATGCTGGGACGGTGTAGACTATTTAAGAGAAGCAACTAAAGATGAAATAGATACTCAACGAAAAAATGGTTATGTAAAAGAAGACGGTTATTTTGGTATTACTTTTAATTTTCGTTCTTCTCATGGTATATAACATTAAATGTCTGCTAAAATTATTAAGCAATTCTCATTAAAATAAAAATATGAAACCAATTTTACTTATTGAAATTCCGGATAGCCTAAAGAAAGAAACTCTTTCAGAAAGTTTGTTTCAACTCAAAGAATATTTATTGGATTATTACATTTTAGCCATTTATCATAATGGAATAGAAGCAGTGAAAATAAGATTATTATCTCCTTTCACAAATTTGGAAACTGTACCAGAAGATAAATTAGAAAAAATAAAAGAAATTTTAAAAGAAGAAATTACATGATAAAATATGTAGAAAAATAAATTTTGTTTTTACAATAATTTTTACTATAATTCCTTAAACATTAAAATTAATCTATAATGAAAATTCAAATCGATACAAATCTAAAAACCATTACAATAGAAGAAGAAATAACTCTTAAAGAATTATCTGATTTTTTGACTAAATTATTTTCAGATAGATCTTGGGAAAATTATAAATTAATTCCTAAAACTATTTCGACCTGGGATAATCCAATTATTATTACCTATCCGACATATCCAAGTTATCCATCTTATCCTAATCAACCAATTGTACCTGAATTTCCTAATTGGCCGATAATTACTTGCGATACAAATATGATGTCTTCTGGAACTTATAATATTGAAATAGAAAAACCAGGAACTTTTACTAATTAAAAAATAAAATATGTTATATAACAAAGAATTGTCTTTAGATGAAATTAAATCTAATTATGAATCATTATTACAAATTATCGAATTATTTAAAGATAATAAGGATAGATATGAAAAAATAATTCAACTCTATACCGATTTAGAAGAACAAATTGCTATGGCTCCTGCTTCGTCATTAAAACAATTTCATGGGAGTTATCCCGGTGGTTATGTTGTTCATATTTTAAATGTTATAAAATTCAGTACAAAAATTTATGGATTTTGGGAAAGTATGGGAGGAAGAATAAATGATTTTACTCAAGAAGAATTAGTATTCAGTGCTATGTTTCATGATTTAGGAAAAATAGGAGAAAAAGGAACCGACTATTATATTAAAAATGAAAGTGAATGGCATAGAGAAAATCAAGGTAAATTATATAATATAAATCCAGCATTAAAAAATATGCCCCATTCAGAAAGAAGTTTATATATGCTGCAAAAATATGGTATTACTGTTTCTGATAATGAATACATTGCTATTAGAAGCCATGATGGCCCGGGAGTAGATTTGAATAAAACTTATTGGGATCCTCACTTTGATAAGAGTAGAGATTTTAGAAATAATTTACCCATTATTATTCATATGGCAGATTTTATGGCTTATAGAATTGAAATGGAACAAGAAGGAATTTTAGACTTTGAAAATTAAATAATATGAAAAAAATTGAAATTAATAAAAAAAATCTTCAAAAATTAGTAAACTATTTTTATGAAGCATGCTCACTTTGTGATGAAATGGATATATATGAATTCGAAGAAGGTGATAATAGTATGCAAGAAATGATTCAATGGGTAGACGAAAATTTTGGTAGAAAATTAGAAAAGCTAAATTAATATGAATTCGATAAAAAAACTTCAATATGATAAATACATTGAAGCAATTAAACAATTAGAATTACAAGGTAAAGCAAGTAATTTACCAGAAAACATGAAAAACATTTCTTATGAAGAATGGCTAAAAGATGAATGGGAAACGGAGTTAAACGGTAGAATTTATAGTAGAGTGACAATACGTAAAATGGCAGATCAAATGAGATTTAATATTAATAATGAAATCGAAGAATAAATTATGCTATTAGAAGAAAAAATTATATATGTCTCAAGATATAATGATAATAGATATTTAAAACAAATATCTGAAAATGAATATTTGATATATGGAAAATCTATTTATTATAGAATATCATTTGACTCTGAACAAAATAATAGAATTTTATTTATAGATTTTGAAGGAGGTCCTATGATAAATTTAGAAGATAATATAAAATATTTTTTAGAAGAAGTAGATAAAGAAATAATATCAATTGAAAGAGAAGATAACATAGATACTATGATTTGCTTTAAATTAATAACAAAATAAAAATTATGAAAAATATAACAATTTTTAGAAGCAGAAGACCTTACAAAGACACGGCTAAAGAAATATTACCAGCAATTAGTTTTTGGCAAACCTCGACATTTATTTCTTTAACTTTTAGTTGGTGGCATTTTTGGATTAGATTTGTATATGGCAAAATAGGCGAAACTTGTTCGTGTGATAATTGCAATTGTAACCTGGAGGAATAAAAAATGAATGAAGAATTATTAATAGAGTTTGTGAGATGATATTGGAAAGAAATTCAAGGCAAACCATATGAGATATCATCAGAAGAAGTTGTAAAATATTTTATTGAGGATAAAAATGGATAATTTAGAAATAATATTAGAAGAGTTTGAAAAATATAAAGGTCAATTTGTTATATCTGAACATAACAAAGTAGTAAGATTCATATCATTGTTAGAAGATGATTATGATTATTATTATATGTTGTATAATGGCAAAAAAATTATACTCGAATCTTGTGTTGGTAGAATAATTCCATTAAAAGGATATTTGAAAGATGAAGATTATAAGTATTTAATTGACATTGCAAAACTTAATGACAATGATCAAATAATTGATAATGGAACAGAAATAATTAAAGAAGAAATTCAAAAACAAATATCAAACTATAAAGGAAAGAATATTTTTCTTACTGAAATTTGTTTAGATTTAAATTAAATTAAAGAAATGGAAAAAGAAATTTTAAAAGAATTAAATGATGTCGGATTAAATATATCAAGATTAATATCCGCCAGTAAATCTTCATATCGAGAAAGAAAACCAAATAATTTGGTATATTTTAATGCAAATATTTTTGTATATGATTATGGAAAAATTTGGTGGGGAGACATCGATATAACAGAAGATCATATAAAATTAAATGAAATAGCAAAAAAATTAAATGTTCATTTATACATTTTATCTGAACAAGATGGAAGATTTGATAATGAAAATAGATCTGATTTTGAATTGGTATCTGTTTGGAATACCGAGACAGGATTATCAGATAGATTAAAAGAATATGTAGATGAAATCACATTAAAATTAAAAAAATAATAAATTAAAAAATATAATATGTGGAAAATAGCGAAAGAATTTGAATTTGATTATGGTCATCGAGTATGGAGCCAAACTCTAAATTGTGATTTTAGTTTAGATAATAAATGTGTATGTAGGCATCAGCATGGACATCGAGGCATGATAAGAGTATATTTATCAAGTAAAGAATTAAAAGATGGAATGGTGACCGATTTCAAACATCTTAATTTTGTGAAAAAATTTATAGACGATGTATTGGATCATAAAATGATATTAGATACTAATGATCCTGCATTTAATCATTTTTATCCTTTGCTTGCTTTTGATAAAAATTGTGGAGAACAATTTGATAAATTATTTGAATATCATAAAGAAGGATATTATACTCCGTGGATGGATAACATAATAAAAGAAGACATTCATATTCAAGATGTCTATAATGGATTGGTATTAGTTGAATTTGTCCCAACATCAGAAAATTTGAGTAAATGGTTATTTGATATTATTTCTGATAAATTATCTTCTTTAAATATAAGAGTAGATAGAATTCAATTTTATGAAACTCCAAAATCGCAGAGTAATTATTATAATCCCAACTCTTATGAATAATAATATTCAAAAAAATGAAGATCATACAGAAGTTTTAATTTGTGCATGTAATTCATCTGAGCATCAATTAGTAATTCATTTTTTAGATTATAATGGAGAAATCCCAAATTATAAAGAAGTTGTTATTTCTCCTCATTTGGTCACATATAGAAATATTTTTAAAAGAATTCGAGTAGCAATAAAATATATTTTTGGATATAAATCTAAATATGGTCATTGGGATAGTATTATTATAAACGATCAAAATTATTCTATATTAAAAGAAGCTATAAATTTTTTAGAAAAATAATATGGAAACAGTATTTGAATTTTTATATAATGATAGTGTATGTGAAAGTGCCGCTCATACAATGAGTATTCATAAAACAAGTAAAGGAGCAGAAATGGCTTTAGAATTTCATAAAGCAGAAGCATTAAAAGAATGGGAAAAAGATTGTAAAGAATATCCGTCTGAATATGAATTTCCTTTTGATTATGATCAATGGTGGGGAATTAGAGAAACAGAATTAAAAGAGTAATAAAAATTTGAATTATTGAAAATAATTCATTATATAGATTAAATTATTCACATAAATATATAAATAAATGTACACATTAAGAACAATTAACAATGGAAAAGTAGGCGGGCCAATAACAAATTTATTTTTAGGAGATTGGTATTCAGTTGTAATGCGAGATAAATGCACATTACAGTTCAATGAAATTCACGAAGAATTTATGGGAGGAGAAGAATGTCAAGAAGATAATAGGATATATGCATATATAATGTGCGATAAAAAGTTACCTTGGAAATATACTCCCTTATATCTTGGAACTTCTTATTTTATTATGACGTCTAACGGTTCTACATTTGAATCATTTCAAAAAAACTAAACTTATATGCATATAAATTTATCTACAGAGGGCATTTTCCCGATTATATACGACAGCAAAGGAGAAAAAATATTCGACATAAATCCTAATACAAATTTATCTTATGAAGGTAGCGTACAAGGGGAGGGTGCTTTGATGGGTGTTCCGAGTTTATTCATTAGAACTTCCGGTTGCAATTTGAGGTGCTTGTGGCAAAATGACAAATTTTTAGAAACTTGTGATACACCTCATACTTCTTGGAATAATGAAAATTTAAGATATAGAATTGATGAAATCATATCAGTTATAAAATATAATACTAAAAATATTAATCATATTGTTATTACTGGAGGCGAGCCATTAATTCAAGCCAAAGCATTAACTGAATTATGTGCGAGAATAAAAACAGAATTTGGATATCATATTACTATTGAAACCAACGGAACAATTTTTTATGAACCATTATTAATGCATGTAGATTTGTTTTCAATCTCTCCTAAATTATCAAATTCAAATCCAACAAAAGAAAAAATTCAAGAATATAATTCTACATATAATAAGAATATTAAGACAGATGTAAAACATGAAGATAATAGATATAATTCATTATCTTTGTCATCGTATGTAAATTGGAATAAATTAGAAAAGCAACAAAATAAATGGAGAAGAAGATTACAATTAAAATTTGTTGTTTCTTCAGAATCAGATATTAAAGAAATAAAAGAAGATTATATAGATAAATTACCAAATATTTGTAATGAAGATATTTATTTAATGCCCCTTGGAATGACTCCAGAAACATTGAATATAACTACAAATTTGGTATTGAATGAATGTATAAAAAATAATTGGAATTTTACTGGTAGATTACATATTAATCTATTTAAAAGTAATTTTGGAGTATAATTAATAATAAATAAATATGGCAAATTTTGTGATGTGTTCGATAGACGAATACCTCCCAACCGGGCATAGTAATGATCCAATGAATTTAGATTTAATTGTTAGAGTATGTAAATCTAATGGAAGCCATTCCGATCCTAAAATAGGAGAATATTATTCTATTCAGTTTGATGCAGTGAAATATACCTATCATTGGAGATATTCTACAAAAAAGGACAGAGATGAAGATTATATTAGATTGCTGACTATAGCTTGTCTCAAAAATTAAAAAATGAAAACAATAATTTTTTATGTTAATACAGTAGATAAACAAAGAAATTATTATCATGATTTTGCATTTGATTTAGAAGAATTAAATAAAAAACCTATTCAAGGATATTTAGATCACAATACAGGAGATAAAAAATTAGATTCTTATTTTCCTCCTACTCACGAAGTAAATGATTTTAAAATAGAAGAAGATACATTATTTGGAGAAGTAACATTTTTAGATAATGTCAAAGCTAAAATATTAATGCTACTATTAAGAGATGGTAAAGTTGTATTAAGACCAAAAGGTAGTATCACTCGAATAAATAATAGTAATCAAGTATTTCATTTTTCAATTGATTCAATAGATGTTGTATCACTTTCAAACGATTTTATATCCAAACCAATAAATTATGACGAAAGATAAATTAAAACAAATAGAACGATATAGATATTTAGGAAATGTGTATCCACAATGTAATGCTGGATGGTATAGTATTGTTCTATCAGCATTAAAGGAAATAGATAAAAGAATTTATCCTTGGTATGTGCCCAGATTTATGAAATTGTTTTTTTATTGGTTGCATTTTCATTCTCCTTGGTGTATTAAAAAAAGAGTTCGAGGAAAATTTTATTATCATGGAATATCTCAAATAAAAGAAAAATTTGGAGCATTAAGAATTTATGATTGCGATGAAGATATTTATGAAAAAGCACATGAAGAATCTTGGAACACTTGTGAAATGTGCGGTTCAAAAGAAAATTTAGGTTCTACAATGGGTTGGATCAAAAGATTATGTGAAAATTGTGCTAAAAATCAAAATAATAAATGGAATATAGATAAATTAAATAAAAAGGCATGAAAGAAAAACTTTGGATTGATCACAGACTATTATTAAAACATGGTAATTCAGATGAAGATATACCATATTTGTGTCCACATTGCGACCACGAATTAGATTTTGAAAGATTGTTAAGAAAATATGGTCCAGAAGGATTATATGATATAGCTAAAAAATTAATGAAGTTAGCAGATGAAGATATGTCAAATGCACTTTCACAAATACATAAAGAACTATGAAACAACTATCAGAAGAATTAAAATTTAATGGATATACATATAAGCTAATCAAAAGAAATGATTTTAAAGCTTTATATGAACAGCATTCAAAAAGAAGTGGTTTAATAGCATATGAATTATTTTATATTCCAAAACATAATGGATTTAATATAGGAGAAACAACAATAAATCCAACTGAATATTTTCCTAAAGATGAATATTTCGGTAAATTTGCTTGGACATTAAAAGTTGATTTAGAATATGCTTTACAAAGATATGAACAGTTACCAAAAATAAATTTATTAAAATCATGATAACAACAATTCAATCTAATTTGACAGTAAAGAATGAACTTCAACAAGTATTGAATAAATATAGTTGGCAAATTTTAAGTGATAGAGTAATTCATGAAATAGATAATGAATTACAAGAAATTCTTCATAGATATAAATTAGATGTACTGCAATATAATATTTCTTCTGTTGAAGGTGTATTATCTATAGATCCGATACGAGAAATCGATAGATGGGCATTTAAAGGAATTTTTGAAACTAAAGATTAATTTATATGAATATATTTTTTAAAACTTCTGAACTTTCTTTAGAACAAAAGAAAACCCTCTGTGAGCGAGCATATGAAATGAATACCAATTGGTGGGTAGATATCAAAGATGTGGCTGTTTCTTGGGCAAGAGAAAAAATAGAAATGTCGTTTGAAGATATAATGCAAAAATTAACTTCTTCTTGTCATTTTGTTGTGATACATAGAATTCCAGAATGGAATGAAGAACCGTATGGAGAAATAGGATTCTCTACAATGAATCCGCATGACCCAGACTATTTTTTATGGATTTACATATCACCAAAAGACTTAGATAAAATAATAAAAGAATATAACTTGAAAATTTTATAAAATATGAAAGCAGATGATAAAATAAAAACAATGATTGGGTTAAGTATGAAAGATGAAAGAGAATTTTTAAAAGGTAAAATTCTTTCAATTGAAAATCAAAAATGTTTAGACGGTAGTATTTTTGAAAAAATTATGATAGAATTAGAAGATGGAAGAATCTTACCTTCTATTAAAGAAGAACTTGAATTAATATAATTAAAAATTTTATAATGACAATAGGAGAAAAAATTAGTCCAATACTTCAAGAAATTTGTTACACTTTGCTTGAATATGATGCATCACCAAAAGCTGGAAAGTATGGGTTTGATAATATGGATTTATTTGCAGCGACAAAAATCTTTGCATCTTGTATATTAGATAAGATGTATGAATTACAATTAAAAGAAAAAATGTCAATGGAAAATGCGTCTGATATGGCGGTTAAATTAGGAAACGAAATTAGAAATTTAGTTAAAATTTACACTGACATAGATCTCCATGAATTAGCAAAACAATAATTTGTTTAATTCAATAAATTTTTATATACTTCTTATAATAATAAATCAAAAAAATAAATATGGAATTATTAAAACATTCAAATGATAACATTTTTCTATCCGAAAAAGAAAAAGAACAAAGAATTAAAAAAGTTGAAAAAGCTTATGGCAAGTTTTTAACTGAAATTGGATATGATTGGGAACAAGACCCAAATATGGCAGGAACACCGTTTAGAGTTGCCAAGATGTGGATAAAAGAAATTGCATCTGGGAATCATAGTGAAGAACCAAAAATTACTGCATTTGATAATATAAACAAATACGACGGAATGGTTTTTGAGGGTGGGATAGATGTTAAATCATTATGTTCTCATCACAATTATCCATTTTATGGAAAAGCATATGTAGCATATTTAGCTCATCCAGATGGAAAGATAATTGGGTTAAGTAAATTAAATAGAATTGTAGATTGGTTTAGTAGAAGACCACAAGTTCAAGAAAATCTAACAAATCAAATTCATGAATATCTTGATAAAGTTTTAGAAAAACATGGTGGCATAGCAGTTCACATTCAAGCAGTTCATACTTGCGTTAGATTAAGAGGAGTTAATCAAAATGGAGACATGCAAACAACAAAGATGTCAGGTGCATTTTTAGAAAATGATTCACGAGCTCATACAGAATTTTTAGATAAGATACGAAATTCAATACATTTAATTTAATAGATGATACAATTTTTAGTACATTCTTGGTATAAATTTCTAATATATTTGACTCGGTTAAAATTAAATGATTTGGAAGTTGAATTATCTTTTCAATTTATTTCTTTAGAAGAATATTTAGAATATCAAAAAAAATTATTTACCAAATTAAATCACTATAAAACCAAAATTAAATGATAGTAGAATTAAATACCATTCAAAATAATTTATTGTGCATAATACAAATTCAAGAATATTACCAACAAGATTGTTTAGGAATAACAGTTAGAATTGATATAAATAATTATTCTTATTATTTATTGGAACATAAAGAAAAACAATCTAAAATTATTACTATATTTGAGGGACTGAATAATTTAGCTGAAATAATATTTTCGGATGAAAACAAATCTTATTCTACAGAAAAAGAAATTTGCGAAGAAGTTTTAACATTTATAAAAACTATATCAGAAGAACTTGAATTATTATATAATATTCGAGAAAATACTTTTGATGAATCATCTATTTTATTTTAAATAAACTCAATGGAAAATTTATATGTTCCAAATTGTATCAGAACTTTTTCTGGTATTTATATGAATGTGTTTGAACCAACATTAGATATGATTTGCATTGAAGATATAGCACATTCATTATCCCAACAATGTAGATTTGGTGGACATTTACCTACATTCTATTCAGTCGCCCAACATTCTATTTTATCTTCTTATTTGGTGCCAGATGAAAATAGATTGGCAGCATTGATGCATGATTCAAGCGAGGCCTATTTATTAGATATGCCAAAACCAATAAAAGTTGGATTAGATAAATACAATGAATTAGAATATAATTTAATGTCATTAATTTCAACTAAATTTGGATTTAAATTTCCTCTGCATCCGCGGATAAAACAAGCGGATAAGACAATGTTAGAAGTGGAATGGAATCAAATAATGTTGCAACAACAGGATGGAATTATTGAAATTTTAACTATAAAAGCAGCAAAAAAAGAATTTTTAAGATTATTTAAATTATACACTGAAAATAAATAAATGTATCAGAACATATATTATAATAGAAATACTAAAATCGTTCATTTATGGGATGATGAGCAAGGTTATATAGAAATTCCTTATGAACCATATGCTTATAAGAAACATCCTAATGGTGAACATACTTCTTTATATGGAGACAAATTAAAAAAGATTTATAATTCTGAAATTGAAAATACTTCTCCCGAATTATTATTTGAAAGTGATGTACACCCAGAAGATAGAATTTTAATTGATTTATACAAAGACAGTTTTGATATTAGTAAAAATCATATAATATTATTTCTTGATATTGAAACAAGAACAGAAGGAGGCCCAAGTGAGCCGGAAGATGCTAATCAACCTATCATAGCCATTTCTTATTCTGTCAATGGTGGGCCAATGACTTGTCTACTATTAAATCAAACTAATTCAGAAACAACAAAATTTGAAGACGGAGAAAACAAGGTAATTTTATTTGACCACGAATCTGAATTATTAATTTATTTTGTAGATGCTTGGAAAAAAATAAAACCTACCATTATTACGCATTGGAATGGAGATGATTATGATGTACCATATATCATTAATAGAATTACAAAAGTATTATCTATTAATAAAGCTAAAGCATTAAGTCCAATAAATAAAATAGATTATAATAAAAGAGATGAAACTTATACAATTGCGGGAGTTAGCAGTTTAGACTATATGAGATTATATAAGAAATATACATTTATTGGTAAACCTTCATATTCACTTGATGCAATTAGTAAAGAAGAAATAGGAAGAGGAAAGATAAAATTTACAGGCGGATTTACTGAATTATTTAAAGATCAAAAGAAAACTGTAGAATATGTTAATGAAGACGTTCAATTATTAATTGATTTAGATAAAAAATTAAAATTAATTGAATTAACATTATTTATTTGTCACGATGCTCATACTGCATATGATAATGTTTATTCAAATAGTAGAATATTAGATAATGCTTCAATATTATTTTTAAATTCAAATGGAATAATTGCTCCTAATAGAAAACCAAAACCATCATTAAAATTACAAAGAAATCATTCTACAGGTGAAGATAAAATATATGTAGATAAAATTATAGATAGAAAAGTAGTTCCATTAAAAGGAGTAATTCAATTAAGAAAATCTAAAACCGCCAAAATATCATTTGAATATTCTTCATTTGAAGAAAATTATTTTATTTTAGAGTCTTCTCTTGATGAACCATTAAAGAAAGAATGGGAGATGAAAATAGAATTACCCGGTGCATATGTTAATTTAGAAGAATCTGGATTGTATGATGATACTTCTTCGATTGACCTTGTGAGTTTGTATCCTTCTATTATTATGACATTAAACATGAGTCCAGAAACAAAAATTGGAAGAGTGTTAAATTGGGAATGGGAAATAGAAAAATTATCCGAAATTAAAATTTTTCAAATTGAGTTTGTTGGTGGGATGTTAGAAGAATTTTCTTTAGAAAATTTTAATAAATTTATAGAAGAAAGAAAAGTAAAAATTTCTGCGACTGGTATTATGTATGATGGAACTAAAAAAGGATTTATTCCAAGTATTCTTGAAAAGTGGTTTAATCATAGAGTAGAATCAAAAAATTTAATGAAAAAATATAAGAAAGAAGGAAATGAATATTTAACTCAATTATATTATACAAAACAATTGACTGAAAAAGTAAAATTAAATTCTTTTTATGGAGTATTAGCATTATCAGTATTTAGGTTTTATGATTTAGATAATGCAGAATCTGTTACTGCAACTGGCCAAGCTATTATTAAATTTTCTAAAAAATATATAAATATTTCACACGGTGAAAAAACAGCTATATACGAGGATACGGATAGCGTATATTTTAAATTACAAAACATTATTAAAGAACAAGATTTATCAAAATTATCAATAGATGAATTTTTAAATTATACCGTTCCGTTCAGTAATAATATAAATGAAAAATTAAAATTATTTTCTAAATTAATTTTAAAATCTGACAATAATTGGTTAGAATTTAAATCAGAAAAAATTATTAGAACTGCATTTCATCATGCTAAAAAACGATATGCTCTTTGTGTTAAATGGAATGAAGGATTTACCTATACTGAAGAAAATACAAAAGAAGCAGATAAAATATATGATAAAGAAGGAAACTTTTTGGGAGCATTAGCAGTAACTGGATTAGATATTGTTCGTTCAGATTTTCCAGAAAGATTTAAAGAATTCATGACTAATATAGTTAAAAAAATATTAGCTAAATTTCCAAAAGAAGATGTAGATGATTATGTAATAGATTTTAAAACTAATCTCCATAAAGAAAAAATAGAAGATATTTTATTCCCGACAGGTGTTTCAGATGTAGAAAAATATAAATATGGAAGAAGTAGATTTCATGTAATTACCGGAACTCCTATTCATGTTAAATCTGCTTTATATTATAATGATATGTTAGAATATTTTAATATTACTAATTTATCTCCTGTAGGTAATTGGGATAAAATTAAATGGTGTTATTTAAAAGAAAATCCTTTGCAATTAGAAGTAATGGCAATAAAAAATAATAATGATAATCCTAAAGAAATTGAAGAGTATATTTTAAATTATATTGATTATGATGCTATGTTTCAAAGTAAATTGCAAGGAAAATTACAAGATTTTTATGAATCATTACATTGGGGAATATTACCAGATAGAAATACAAAGAAAATAAATAGTTTGTTTAAATTTTAACTTTTATTTTTTTTTATATTTATAATAAAAAATATAATGTATATGAAATCAAATTTAAAAATTAAATTGCAAGAGCTTATTCGAGAAGAATATGCACAATTATTAAAAGAAGAGAGTTTAACATTGGGAAGAAAAGTTGTAATGACACCTGACAACTCTTTTTCTGCTTATAAGCAAAATATTTCAAATTTACCCATCGAAATAGGAAATTTTGTTAATTTACGCAGATTAGATTTAAGTTATAATAAATTAATAACCCTTCCTCCTGAAATTGGAAATTTAACAAAATTAAAAAAAGTGTGGATAACTGATAATAAATTAAAATCGCTTCCGAAAGAAATTGGTAATTTAATAAATTTGGAAGAATTATATGTATCCAGAAATGAAATACAAATAATACCTAAAGAAATACAAAAATTAAAAAAATTAGAGTTTCTACATTTTACGAAAAATAATATTAAAGTAATTCCCAAAGAATTATTTGAATTAGAAAAGTTAGTTAATTTATATATATCTGAAAACGAATTGACCGACATTCCAAATGAAATACAAAAATTAAAAAAATTAGAGGTTTTATATATTACTGGGAATAATATACCAAAAAATAGATTGCAAGAAATTAAAAAATTACTACCCAATGTAAGCATTTATGCCGACTTTTAAAAATTTTTTGTTTCTTTGAATTATTTTTATTATACTTCTTCCAAATAAAACTATAAGTTATGCAAACAAATATAATAATCAATCTTCAAGTTGAAGGGCTTCATTCCTGGCCAGATGCAACTAAAATCGAACCCATTGTTGGATTTTTAGATTTAATTCATAGGCACATCTTTCATATCGAATGCAAAAAGAAAGTAAATCACGACAATAGAGATATAGAATTTATCAAATTTAAAAGAGAAGTAAAATCTTATTTAGAAGAAAAATTTTATTCTAAGCCATTCGATTGCCTTTTATTTGAATCTATGAGTTGTGAAATGATTGCAAAAAAATTATTAGAAAAATTCGATTTAGAATATTGCAAAGTATTAGAAGACAATGAAAACGGCGCAGAAATAATTAAATAAAAAATATGAATTGGAAAGAAGTATATAATAATCGAAAAAATAATTATGATTTTTCGGATGTTTCGGTTGAAAATTTATTAAAGATAAGTGGATATGATAATAAAAACAGTTTTATATCATATAAAGAATTATTATCTTGGATAAATAATCTAAAAAAAGAAATAAACTTCAATGAAAAGAACGACACTGTATTAGAATTGTGCTGCGGTGCTGGAGCATTTATAAAAACTTTCAATCCTTTATGGGGCACTGGATTAGATTTTTCTGAAGATATGTGCAAAATATTTTCTAAAGCAAATCCTTCTTATAATATAATTAATTCAGAAGCATTATTAATTGATGAAACTTTTGATCATATATTCACTTTTACTGGATTTAATTATTTTCCAAGCAAGGAATACTCAGAAAAAGTATTAAGAAAAATAATTTCATTATCAAGTAAAACCATTTCTATTTTAGATATTTTAGATGTAGAAAAGGAAAAAGATGAAAAAGAATTTCGTAAAGAAACAATAGAAAATTATGAAGAAAATTATTCAACAATTTCACATCTTTATTATTCAAAAGATTGGTTTGAAAAAATATTAAAAGAATCAAATGTTACTTGGAAATATATTCCTGGAATAAAATCTTATCATAATAGTCAATTCAGATTTAATTTAGTGATTTATAAATAAAAAGAAAAGAATATGCAAGCAATTATTTTAGCAGCAGGAATGGGTAAAAGATTAGGAAAGTTTACTCAAGAAAATACTAAATGCATGGTAAAGGTGAATGATATAACCATTATCGAAAGAATAATTAATAATCTATTATATGTTGATATTAAAGACATAAAAATTGTAATAGGATATAAAGGTGATATTTTAAAAGAATTTATATCAGAAAAATATCCAGAATTAAATATCACCTATATCTATAATAATGTATATGATAAAACCAATAATATTTATTCTTTATTTTTAGCTAAAGAATATTTAAAATCTGATGATACAATACTATTAGAATCTGATTTAGTTTTTGAGCCAAAATTATTAGTAGATTTAATTGAAAATAAAAATAAAAATTTAGTTGCTGTTTCAAAGTTTGAACAATGGATGGATGGAACGGTAGTCACATTAGATGAAAAAACCACAACTATTCTAAATTTTATTCCAAAAAAGAAATTTGATTTTAATGATATAAATGATTATTATAAGACAATTAACATTTATAAATTTAGTAAAGAATTTAGTGAGAAGTATTATATTCCATTTCTGTTAGCTTATTGTGAATCATATGGAAATAATGAATACTATGAAGAAGTTTTAAGAGTAATAGCTTTTTTAGAAAGATCTGATTTAAATGCTCTAATAGTTAATAAAAATCAAAAATGGTATGAAATAGATGACATACAAGATTTAAATATAGCGGAAACATTATTTGCAGAAAAAGATAATTTATTATCTAAATATAATAGAAGATATGGCGGATATTGGAGATTTGAACAATTATTAGATTTTTGTTATTTGATTAATCCATACTTCCCAACAGAAAAATTTTATAAAGAAATTGAATTAAATCTTAAAACTTTAATTTCTCAATATCCTTCCGGTTTTTCTACTCTACAAGTTTTAGCTTCAAAAATGTTTAATATTCCTAAAGATAATATTTTAATAGGAAATGGAGCAGCTGAATTAATAAACGCATTATTACCTGGTATCAAAAGAAGAACTGGAATAGTTATACCTACATTCGAAGAATATTCAAATAGAATTCCTTCTGATTTGTTATTTACGTTTAAACCAAAAACATCTGATTTTAAATGTGGAGTAGACGATTTAATCGAATTTGTCGAAAAATCTAAGCTAAGAATATTAATATTAATAAATCCAGATAATCCGAGTGGCAATTTCATATCAAGAAAAGAAGTATTGAGATTATTAGATTATCTTTTAAAAGATGATATCAGTTTAGTTTTAGATGAATCATTTATTGATTTTGCTGATGTCAATGAATCATTGTTGGATTCTGATATTTTAGATAAATATCCAAATTTAGTGATAATTAAAAGCATATCAAAATCTTATGGTGTTCCAGGATTAAGATTAGGAATATTGGCTTCTGGAGATGATGAATTTATATCTAATTTAAAACCAAAATTGCCTATTTGGAATATAAACTCGATTGCAGAATTCTTTTTACAAAATATTTCAAAATATAAAACTGAATACGAATTAGCATGTGATAAATTAAAAGAAGAAAGAAATAGATTTTTTAAGGAATTATCGGAGATTCATTATTTACGAGTTATACCGTCTAATTCAAATTATTTTTTATGTGAAATATTAACCGAGATAACGGCGACTGAATTAGCTTCTTATCTATTATCAGAAAAATATTATATAAAAGATTGTTCAAAAAAACTCGGTTTATCAGATAAATATATTCGAATAGCTATCAGAAATAAAGAAGATAATGATTTATTATTACATGCATTAACATATTGCTCAGAAATATTTTGAAATTAGAAATATTTTTTGTATAATTCTGTTATAAAGTTTAAATAAAAATATATGAAAGGATTAATAGTGGGTCTTGGAATAGGATCTGTATATTTAGAACAATTGAATTTATTAGGATTCAATGTAACGACAGTAGATATAGATAAAACAAAAAATCCAACCTTTTTAAATATAGAGGATGCATTGAAAGAAAAATATGATTTGTCTATTATTTGCACTCCAAATTATTTGCATTTCGAACAAGCCAAATTATTACAACCTGCTTCTAAAAATATTTTAATAGAAAAGCCTGGGTTTGAGTCGTTGGATATTTATAATCATTTTATAAATACTTTTAAAGACACAAAATTTTTCATTGTCAAAAATAATATATATCGTCCAGAATTAACTTACATAAAAAGTATTATAGATTTATTTGAAAATTCTATAGAATATGTAAGTATTAATTGGTTAAATTCAAATAGAACTCCTTATCCGGGAGGATGGTTTACAAATAAAGAAAAAAGTTTTGGTGGAGTGTGTCATGATTTGATGCCACATTTATTACATCTTTTTTATTCTTTAAATGGAAATAAATTATTAGAGCCAAAAAAAATAAACAAATTTCAGCGTTGGAATTATACTGATGTATTAACAACTGAATATGGAAATGTTAATTCTATAAATCCAGTGTATGATGTAGACGATACTTGCCAAATTACTTTTGAAGACAAATTCTTATATAAATTAAATGCTGCTTGGAAAACAGATAAAGAGAATGATATCAGTATAAATATTAATTTGAAAGATGGAAGAAAATTTAGATATGAATTTGGATTGTGTCCAAATGAAATGTATGGTAAAATGATTTCTGAAATTATGTCGGACAATAATTATTCAAAACATATCTTATTAGACACTTGGTTACATAAAATAATAAATTCTTAAAAAATGGAAATAAAATTAATGCACAGTTATGGTTCAAAGGATATAAACAATTATTTTTTGGATAAACCAGAACCAACAGACAATCAAATAGAAGTAGAAACAAAAATGACAGGCATTTGCAGAAGTGATATAGCTGCGTATAATGGGTGGGAAAATGCAATGCCTCTTGGAATGTTTGGACATGAAGGAATTGGAATTGTATCTAAAATAGGCAAAAATATTAAAGATGTAGAAGTTGGGGATTATGTTGCAACATGGAGCGATCCGGCATATGGAAAATATTATAATGCAAATTCAAATCAATATGTTAAAATTCCAGAAATAAGTTCAAAATACATTATGCAGCCGGTGGCATCTGCAATAAATATATTTGATAAAACCTTAAAATATATGGAATTTTTAAATTATATAGGAGAACCGATATTATTAATTGGAACAGGTTTTATGAGTTTAGTTATTGCACAGTTGTATGATAATATTCATGTATTAGGTAATTCAAATAAATCGAAATGGGAAGAAATAAAAATAAAAACATATAGTTCTTTTAAAGAATTACCACAGACAAAATATAAAGTCATTATAGATTTAAGTAGCAAGGCAGATAATTATTATAAAATATCAGAAGAACTTGGAGAAGTAGAAGCATTAATTACATATGCATCTACACCATTTACACCTGTTACCACAAATTTTTTCAATAATAATTGGAATTGTCATACATTTATTATGCCGAGTCCAAGAAATAAAGATTTTAATTCTATAATGAAACTTGGAGTTGATTACATTATAGAAAACAAATTAAAAACAGATTTTTTATGGTCTGAATCATATAAAGCTTTTGATTTAGATGATATGAAAAAAGCTTTTGAGGACGGATCTATAAGAAATGATAAATATCTTAGGGGTTATTTTATATTTTAATGTATGGCTACAATCACAGATAAAACACTTGCAAAATATGGATCAGAAGAATTATTTCATGATGTGCATCGAGACATGTTGAAAAGATTTTTTCTTTGGGTAAAAGATAATAATATTCCGATTTGTTTGATGTTCGGAGGATTTTTAGGATATTGTAGAGAAAATCGAATAATTCTATGGGATCATGACATCGATGTTGGGATATTACAAGATGATTTTCATTTATTGACAGACGAAGTATTATCAAAATTACCTGAATATGGATTTGATAAACCAGATTTTTCTAATAAAAAATATCATTATGTAGAAGATAATTTTAATGGTGAATATTTTAGAATATATAATTCTAATTTAAAAACTAAATATGAATTGATTGAAATTTTTCCTTTAAAAAATTATGAAAATACGGATAATATTTTTTATAAATTCTGGTTTCAATATAAGCAAGGAAAAAAGAAAATATATCAAGATCTAATGTGGGTGGATTTTTATGATTTTAAAATACAAATTCCTCAAGATTTAGAGGCCGCATTAATGCATCAATATGGAGAAAAATGGCACATGCCAAAGAAAAGTAAACAATATTTAAAAAACATTGATTCTGAATATCAATCTTTAATTGTAAATAGATTAAAAGAATTGAAAATTGGACCTTATGAACACTATGAAAAGATAAATAATTTTTTTAAATTTTAATTTTATGGTATATATAGTAGACATTGAACCTGTAGAAACAAGATATACATCACAATGGAAAAAATATTTCCCTGAAATATTATATGGGAGATATAATTGTGAAGTAACAAATATTGGAGCAGAAGTCGAAGAATCAAAACAAACTTCAAAAGGAGCCTTCTTAAATTTCGGAGCAACAAATATTTATAAAAGTATTCAAACTCAAAAAATATCTGAGTTATTTGTAAATAATATCATCCAAGATAACGATCATATTATTTTTACAGATGCATGGCACCCTGGAATAATCAATACCAGATATATGGTAGACTTGTTAAAGAAAAGAGTAACATTACATGGATTGTGGCATGCTGGTTCATATGATCCATATGATTTTTTAGGAAGAGAAATAGAAAATAAGGAATGGTCATATAATTTTGAAAGAGCTATATTTTGTTCTTTAGATTATAATTATTTTGCCACACGATTTCATATAGATTTATTTAAAAAAGAAATATTTGCCAATTCGTATGAAAATACGTATATAGATAAAAAAATAGTTTTGACAGGCTGGCCGATGGAATATATGAAGGAAGAATTAAAAGAATATAAAAATATACCTAAAGAAAATATTATTTTATTTCCTCATAGATTGTCATCAGAAAAACAGGTAGGTATATTTAAAGATTTAGAAAAAAGTTTACCAGAATATAAATTTGTAGTTTGTCAAGAAAAACAATTAACAAAGCATGAATATCATACTTTATTAGCTAAATCTAAAATGGTATTTTCTGCAAGTTTACAAGAAACCCTTGGAATAAGTATGTATGAAGGAGTTATTTTAAAATCAATTCCTCTTGTTCCAAATAGGTTGAGTTATGCTGAAATGTATCCTTCATTTTTTAAATATGATTCAAATTGGACTTTGAATTTTGAAAATTATGTATTATATAAATCACAATTAATAGATTTGATTCGAACCAAAATGGAGAATTATGACAGAAAAGAAGTTCAATCATATTTACAATCATTAGAACAATATTTAGAAGTAGATTATTTTAATTTCAACAATTTCAAATATGAATAAAAATTTTATTTATTTTCCGTCTTTATCTTCTGGAGCGTCTGCTTCTTGGTTATTAAAAAATGAATATTTAACTGAAACAGTTTCTTCAAGATTTTATGACAAAGAACATACTCCTCCACAATTTTATCATCCTTATTTTTTGTTAAGTGCTGGACACAATTATAAAGAATTTGAGTTAAGAAAAAAATATGGATTGGAAGATTCTTTTGTAATAGGAGATAGCGGCGGGTATCAAATTGCTACAGGTGCAATTAAATGGGAGAAATCTGTAAGAGAAACAATTTTTAAATGGCTTGAAAACAATAGTGATATAGCATTAAATTTAGATATTCCTCCAAGAAAAGAATATGACGGTAAGTTTCAGGAATGTTTTGATATTAGTTTAGATAATTTTAAATATTTTGAACAAAATCAATCTGGTAAAACTAAATTTTTAACGGTATTGCAAGGAAATTCATTAGAACAATATAAATTTTGGTATAATGCAGTAAAGGATTTTGAATTTGGAGGATTAGCAATTGGTGGTTGCATGCACAATCTTGGAAGATTAATTATGGTATTTGCAATGTTGTTAGAAGAAAAAGAATTAGAAAAAAAGAGAAATAATTATATTCATATTTTAGGAATGTCTGGATTAAATGATTTTCTTGTTATAGAAATGATTCAGAAATTTTTAAATAAGAAATTTGGAAACAAATTACAATTGAGTACAGATAGTTCTTCTCCGAATCTTGCAACTGTTTTTGGACAATATTATTATGATGTAAATTGGGATAAATATTCTTTTAAAAGTTTACATATTCATAGAGAATTAAATGATGAAATAGAATTAGCATGTAAATTTCATTCTTGTCCCGCATGTGAAGGAAGAACATACAAAGATTTTCAAGAATGGAAGACAAAAGATTATATGCATATGACTCATCATAATATGTTTGTTTATATAACTGCAGTAAAACAGATATATTCTTTAATTGATTCTCCAAAAGATGTATTAAAAGATTTATTACCAAATGATTATTATAATCTATATAATATAATAGAACAAATATTTGAAAGTGATTCACCGCTTGCCACATATAAAAAATATGTTAATCAAATAGAAAAAGTAACAAGATTAACATACGCAATAGAAACAACAGATTCAAAAAAAATCAATAATTTATTTAAATTTTAAAAGAATATGAAAAAATCAAAAATCAGTAACTTTTTATCAAAGTATAATTTAGGAGGAATTGTAGAAGAAACAATTTGGACAATAGAAGACAAAAATCTTTTGGTAAAATTTAGAACAGAAGACAAATCTGTAATGGGAGTCGGACTATTAAAAGGTATGGATATACCTAATAGCGAATTTGGTGTATATAGCACAAGCAAAATGATAAATGCTATAAGTCCATTAGATGAAGAAATTAAGGTAGAGTTAATATCAGAAGGAAATACTTTTACTAATTTAATTTATTCTGATAATGATGTTATTAATAAAAGAACTTTAACCGCTACTTCAGTCATTGAAAATACATTTCAAGGGTTTGATATGCCAGAAGATGTATTTGATACAGTAATAAAAATAGATGCTAATTTTTTAACAAAGTTTAATAAGATTAAAAATTTAGAATCTGATAATATTGGGATTAAAATTAATAACAATAATACTGCTACCTTTATTTTAAATTATAGCGAAAATAATGTTGATACAGGTAAGTTTGATATTAATATTGAAAAAGGAAATACAACGATTAAACCAGTATTATTTAAATTAGATGTAATTACCAGAATTTTATCTGCAAATAAAGATTTTACTTCTGGAGTGATTAAATTTTGTGGAGAACACGGAGTTTTAAAATTTGTGTTTGGTTCTGAAGATATTAATTTTATGTATTTTACAGTTGCATTGCAATAAAAATAAATTATGGCAGAAATAAAAAATAGTTTGATATGGGACGTAAAATATCGTCCAAAATCGTTCGATGATTATATTCAAAGTAATGAACAATCAGTAGAAAAATTCAAAGAATATATTAAAGACGGCAGCATGCCACATATTCTTCTACATGGGCCGGCAGGTGTGGGCAAATCAGTTTTGGCAGAATTATTGGTCAATGCAATCGATTGTGATTTATTGAGAATAAATGCAAGTGATGAAAATAATGTAGAAACAATTAGGACAAAGATCAAAAATTTTGTTACCACGATTAGTGTGGGCAATAAAATAAAGGTTGTTCTATTAGAGGAAGGAGATCATATCAGTATGCAAGCTCAAGGTATATTGAGAGATATATTAGAAAAATATATAGAACATTCAAGATTCATTTTAACTTGTAATTATTATGATAAAATCATTCCTGCAATAAAGAGTAGATTTAAAAAAGGAACATATGAAATTAAATCTCCAGGTAAACCAGAAATAGCTAAATTTGTAACTGCTATTATGGACAAAGAAGGAATTGCTTATGATTTAAATGATGTTGTAAAAATAATAAATAATGAATATCCTGATATTAGATCGATTTTAGGTACTCTTCAAGTAAACATATTAGATAATAAATTAACATTAAGTGATTCTATTCTTATTGAATCTGATTATATGAGTAAGATATTATCTATAATGAAAGATAGCAAGGTTAAAAAATATGACGCATATGTAGAAATAAGAAAAGTAATATCTGGGTCAAGAGTAAGTAATTTTCAACCGTTTATAGATTATTTATTTAAGAATATAGATGATGTTACAGATCAAATAGAATTGAAAGCCGGAATCATATTGATATTAGCTGAAACTCAAGTACAGGATTCTTTTAGTATAAATAAGGAATTGAATATTATGTCGGCAATTATTAAAATTTTAGGTGAAATAAAATAATAAAATAAAAAAAATATGCAAATAGATGAGTTAAATTTGAATGATTTAGATTTATCTAATTATTCGATCGAATTAAATGTTATAGATATAAAAAATGATAGAAAAGTTGTTTCTAAAACCAATTTAGAATCTTTGCAAGAATTAAAAAAACTTTATGATATAGATGGAATGTGGGAAATTTTGGCTCGCGCGTTATCTGAATTAAATCAAGCAAAATAAAAGTATGGCATTAAATGTAACAAAGTTAGAATCAGATTTATTAGATTTATATACCAAGTTAAATAAATATGATAATACTCCAGGTAAAAAACCAGAGGATGCAAGAAGAGTATTATCAGAAGAATTATCTGCAGCAATAAATTCTTTTATTAAATCTGGAAGAGTAAAAATAACTATAGGTGATAATACCTATTATGGAACTATTGAATAAATATTAAAGTTAAAAGCTCGAACAAGAGTTACCTAATATTTATTTGTTTTTTAGAATTTTTTTTATTATATTATCATTAAGATGGGAAAGTCAATATTTGATCATATCAAAAACATGAGTATAGATAAGGTAGATCCAAGTGAATATACCGAAGAGGATTGGAAAAGCTTTTCTCCGTATATGATTGCACAATGGCTATCAATGGATTTAAGTCTTATTGAATTTGTCAATCAAATACAAAGACATACTATTGGTCAATTATCAAACGAATTAGTATATAAAATTTATTTAGGATTTTTAGAAAAGAAACAATATTGGATAAAATACATTAGAGGAGATAAAGAAGATAAATATTCTCCAGAATTAGTAGATTATTTATCCAGATATTGGAAAACATCAAAACGAATAGTCAATACATATTTACCAATATATTTTAATACAAATGGTGGAACTGAGGAAATTAGAAATATATTGAAAGAATATGGAGTAGAGGAAAAAGATATAAAGAAATATATCTCACATTAAAAAATAATTATTTTTTAATCTTACAAAATATATAAAAATATATAAATTTTTACAAATTTATGGTTTTGAAAAATTAGGTTCTTTTTTTATTTTTTATATTTATAATAAAGAATATTAAAAGAATGATAACGATTAAAATTCCATATACTGCAAATGAACGATTTCATATGAAGCTGAAAGAGCTTCGAAGAGAATATTCATTGATTGTTAGATACGCTTTTAATAGATACCAAGAAAAGATGAAACAGATTGATATTAGACATAGCCTGAAAGAATTGAATGGAATCGAAAATGCTAACTCTTGGTTGCAACAATGTGCAATTATGGAAGCTAATCAGCTTCATTCAAGATTTAAAGAGAAGAAGATTATTTTCGGTGGTAAGAAAAATTTCATCTTAAGAATGAAAGGAAAGATGACAAAAGAAGAATTGAAAGAAAAAAGATTGCTTCCATTGAACATTCAAGGTGAAAAATTAAAAGGTGGCAACCGCCAATTTATTTTAGATATTATTGAAAATAATCAAATAATTTTCAAATTAAATCTAAAATATAGATTTGAAATGAATCTTCCGAATTTAAGAAATAATTATAAGAAGGCGTTAGAAAGATTAGAAATGTTAAATGAAAATAAAAATGGAGAAATTGGATATACTTATTCTGTCAGATTGACAGAAAAAGAAATTTATATTTCTTTTGAAGAATTTAAAGATGAAGAGAATTTGAATTTGAAGAATGAGAGATATCTTGGAATTGATCTTAATCCTGATAACATCGGAATTTCAATCCTTGAAGATGGAGGAGTAATTCGCACTCAAGAATATTCTCTTCGACCTATCTTTGATAAAATTTTAGATTCAAATTTAAGCTCGGATTCATTGAAGATGAAATATTTTCAAAATAAGCTTCAATTTGAAACAATTCAAATCTCAAAATCAATTTCAATTCTGGCAAAGCATTTTCGATGTAAAAATGTCTTCATCGAAGACCTGAAATTCAAGATGAAATTAAGCTCAAATCAAAAATATAATCATCTTGGAAATAGGAAGAATAGAAATTTATGGAAAAGAGAATTATTCGTCTCCAATCTTAGAAAAAGATTAAACGTCTTTCAAATCAATCTTCATTCAGTCAATCCTGCATATTCGAGCTTCATTGGAAATCTACAATATGATTTCACTGATTCAGTAAATGCAAGTATAGAAATTGCCCGAAGGGGATATGAATGGAAAGTAAAGAAAAACAAGAATGGTTTCTATCCAGTCTTCAGTCTAAAAAGTTCAGTTCAACACCAATGGAAGGAAATGGGAATTGAATGGATCGAAGATTGGAAGAAATTGTTTT
>Ga0209416_1000361_pt1 | contig 47369 bp, 78 predicted proteins | sample RifGroF1_FD_184001 | JGI IMG/M metagenome (GOLD analysis project Ga0209416, IMG submission 184001) | Groundwater microbial communities from Rifle, Colorado, USA - Groundwater F1 (SPAdes) (version 2) | ecosystem: Environmental > Aquatic > Deep subsurface > Groundwater | place: Rifle, Colorado...
GCGCTGAGCGAGTGGCTAGATAGAGATGAACTGGTAGTGCATGTGTGCGACGATAAGGAGTGCATAGAGTGGGCGGAGAATTGGGGGTGGGTGAAACGATGAGCAATTGGAAAAAGTATGAACATGGGGAATATATCGTCTGTACGGATTGCCTGGAGAACGAGAACGAAGCCCTGCGCGCCGAACTCGCCCGGCTGCAAGACAAAGCCGATGAACTCGACAACCAACTGACCGGCGCTGAAGAAGCCCTGGCTACACTGACTGAGAGCATGGTCAACGATGAGTTGCGGCGGGAGGTGGAGAGGTTGAAGTCTTTGTTGATTGTTATTGCCGACAAGGCCATTGTTACTGACAGCAACGGAACCTTTTGCACGGTATGTGATGGATTTGATCAGGATTACGAGGGGGTGTTTCACAAAGATGGCTGCGCGGTTGAATTAATACTTGCTATGAAAAAAGGCGATGAGAAATGAATGAAAATTATCTAACGTACACAAAACAACGCCGGGGGCAGGCTCGCGATAGATCGGCTATGGCGGCGATGATAGATATTGATTCGTTTGTGCTTGCATTGGATGACATTGAATTTCTCGAAACAAAAGTCGCCCGCTTGCGGCATGCTATGCGTGAGGCAGTCGATAACTGCGAGACGTGCCGAGGCGAAACCGGTAGCAGGCGCTGCGCCCTGGTCGATGAGGCGATTAGACTGAAAGGCGGTGAGAGATGAGTGAAGAACTGAAACCATGCCCGTTTTGTGGAGGAAATGCCCTCAGCACGCTGGATCCTGAAAAAATAAGTTGTGATGATTGTGGTGGTCGAATGATCTATTACTACAACTTATCTGTTGACGAAGAATGGAACACCCGCCCACTGGAAGATGCCCTGCTGGAAGCGTGCCGGGCGGCGTTTGCTTTTGTCGAGATGCACGCCGAGAGAGAGGAAGAGCCCGGACCCGTTGCTGAACTACGCGACCTACTCCGTGTCACCATCCAGAAAGCCGAGGCATAGCATGACCGACGACCTGTACTGCCTTCAGGGCGACGACCCCCGCCACGACCTGCCCGCCGATACGCCCTGCTGCGGGTTCTGCGGGTTGAGTGATTTGGATGCGCTGAGCGAGTGGCTAGATAGAGATGAACTGGTAGTGCATGTGTGCGACGATAAGGAGTGCATAGAGTGGGCGGAGAATTGGGGGTGGGTGAAACGATGAGTGAACAAGACACATGGGAAACCTGTAAACATGGGCATTACGTTGCTTGCATTGATTGTCTGCGAGAGGAACTTGAGCGGGTAAACGGCTATGCCAACAGCGCCGATGCCGTGGCTGATGGACTGAGGCTGGAACTTGGCGAGACACAACGGGAAGTGGAGAGGTTGACTGAGGCGAAGGCCGCCCTGCGCGCCGAGGTGGAGCGATTGCAGGCGGAAAGTGGCGCATGGAAAGACCAATATATTAAGTTGTGCAATCTACTTGGGCTGGAAGATCCATATCCAGAGGCGTTGACCTTTGAAACCATCATTGAAATTGTAAAGAAGGATTTACATGAACGAAAAAATTGACCAACTAATTAATGCGCTTGAGATAGAATATCTCGAATCAACGGGAGTAATGATACAAGAGGGATGGGGCGCTATTCGTGACAGAACCAAAATCATCGAGGCAAGAAATGCCCTGTGTGCCGAGATTACCAGGCTGACCCAGCAACTCGCCGAACTTGCCGAAGCAGGAGGTTCATATCACGCATCGCACGTCATGTTTCGGGATTGCTTCCAGGAGAAGTATGGCACGACACCAGAAGCAGTATGGAAAAACTTTATGGATTTATTACGGTTGGCAAGACAGGAGCGGGAGGTGAAATCGTGATATTGACAGGCGAAAAACAAGCAGTTGAAACAGTTATACAGATGGGTCGTCAATACGGCTTCGGCAACCTGATTGGCCATCTCAAACGTGCGTGGGCTTTGATGCTCATCGAAAATTATAACCAGTCATGGGATAACGCTGTAGCCGCAACCAATGTCGATGCGTATCCGCAAGATTATGCCCCATTCAAAGAGGGTGATCATTTCACCGCCTTGATTGCAGATAAGGCGTGGGACGAAATAAGCGCCATGTCACCCACTGAACTGGATGAGTATTTGCGGAAACACAATATCATGCCAGATGAGGCACGCGCCCGGTTTCGGATGGTTGTCGCTAACCTGCTGGAAGAATTACGTCCGACAGTGAGCGACCTGCTGGTCCCGTGGGATTGAGAGGGCGGATGACCTTGGCAGTTATGGCGCATTTTCGCATTGCGCCATTAAATGTGCCAATCCTCGGCATACTATGGCATTGGGCACCTAACCCCGCACACCCTGGCAGCCGCCGGGGTGTTTTGCTAAATTGGGCTGAAAGTGGTCGATATTGCCTATTGACAAACGTATACCTATTTGGTATACTATATTCAACAAACACAGAGGAGCGAAAAAATGAACATCAAACTGCAAACCACAACCGGAACCTACACACTGAAAGACGCTGAAAACAAACTGTACTGGGTGAAAGAAGATGGGCGCAACCTCCTGAAAAGCCGCGATATCAACGCCGCCCTGAACAGCCGCAACATGGTTGTGAGCGATTACATCTGGGACGTAATGCAGAAAACCATCGCCAGTAGCATCGTTACCGAACAGGCTTCAGTAGCGCCGGTAGTTCCCGCAGCAGCCCAACCGAGCCAGCGCCAGCTCGATTACATCTCCCTCCTGGAGCAAAAATACCTGCGCTACAACGGTTGCACAGTAGAGCAGATGACCGGAAAGCCCCTCACAGCCCCTACCACCAAACAGCAAGCCAGCCAGCAGATCGAGTGGTTAAAAATCCAGTTCGCATAAAAAGGAAAACATGAAAACACAGATTCACATCCGGGCGAGCAAGCTCACCGTAAACCAGATCGAAAAATTACTTGAAAAAACGGGCATGACCCAAACCGAATTAATTTCAACTGCTATTGATAGGCTTTATACACAGGAGATCACCATGAACACATACTATCTGACCTACTCAACGGATGGCTTCGGGGACTGGAACGATACCCCCGCAGATAAAATCGCAGCCACCATCCAGCGCTATACTGAAATCGCTTCAGTCGCCATCGAGCAACAGTTCCCCGGTGTGCATGTCGAACCGGTAGAGAACGGCGCATCCGTAAAACTAAACGGCTCCAACCCACAGGGTGGATTTATTGATACATGGGTTGATGCTCACTGGGTTGATTGGCTCGAACAGGCTACTGAAGAAATTGGATAGCCGCAGACACCCCACAGCCGCCCCTGACCCGGGCGGTTTTGTTTTTGCCGTAATGTTTTCACTCTTTTGGCATTAAATCTCAAATGGTGTAAACCGCCGAAAGAGTGAAAATTACCGTGACACATTCCGCCAAAAGTGTTACACAAACCGATTAGTGTATCAAAAGTGTTATACAACCACGCTTATCTGATGCGCCAAATAAGCATCATGTGCACAAAACGCCAAAATGTAGACATGATACACAAACCCCGCATCACTGCGGGGCTGTGCTTGCCTGTCTGCCGCCAACGTGGTTAGTTGGTTAGGCTCGTCACCCTACGGGCGATGTCAACGCCGTGCTTACGCAGATGGGCAATGGCTGGTATCGCATAACGATACCGTGACTCCTTCCACGCGTGGTGGACGAGCAATAAAAGGTGTGTCACGCATGTTCCGTTGGATTTATTCAGCCAACCCCACCGAGAACCCTGCCCGGTAATGCGCCTGGGGGACGATGTCGCCGGAGGGAGTACCGGCGTCAGGGGCTTTTCAGATTCCGTAGAAAGACACACCGCTCCCAGTGGAGCAGGTAGGATTCGGACCTACTCAGGCTTTCGCCATCTGATTTACAGTCAGGCGCGCCTCTCCATCTGCGCCGCTGCTCCAATAATATAATCGTAATTTGAATAATCCTAATTTGCTTAATCCTAATTTGCTTAATCCGACACATCCTCCGTGCCAAATTGTAATTTAGCCTATCCTGTACACATTCGTACTTTCCTACTGCGATAATATGCCTCAGCCTAATTATCGCAGTCTGCAACGATCTTACTGCATATTCGGCATGACCGCAGTAATATTGTCCCGGTACACGACAACCGAGTGTTTGCGCTCGCTGTCATACACCTCATGCCGGGTCAACTTACCCTGCTTGACATAGCTATCCAGCAGCCTTGCCGCATACCTCTCCGTCATGCCGTTGTGCAGCGCCTCCGCATACTGGCGAGCGTCGATGTCGCCAGGTTGGCGTATAGGTGGCGCAAGTGCGACCAGTTCAGCGAGTAGGGTGCTTGCTTCGGTATCAGATATGTTCATAACGCTCCTTTGGCCACTTCACCCGGGGGCATATCCACCTTGCCGCCCCATCCTCAACGACCACGATAAACACGCCGATGTCAGGCGGCCGGTTGCTGTTGTTGGTCACTTTGACGCCGTAGGTCGTGCGCATCTGCATTGCCGGGCAGATCACGCCGGTAACGTCATATTTGCCCCGCTGGATGCGTGCGTTGATAAATTGGTGCCAGTGTGCGCCGATGATGTAGTCAGGCACGTCCTCACCCTGCTCGAGCAGCTCATACAGCATCGAATTAAGCTTGCTGGTGGCTGGTCCCTCACGCGTCCACGCCATGCGCCCCACCCCCAGCCGCTGATGTGCGCAGTCAAAACGCACCCCGTCGACGGTAAACTTGAGCCGCCCGAACACGCCCCGCCCACTCATATCTTCGTTGATGCGCCGTTCGCTCTGCGCCATCTCGCCGGTGTGTAAAGGCGTGCCGCTGATGAATTGCAGAACGTCGCTATCCTTGAAGCCAACATGCTTGAGCGTCCAGTCCATCGCATCGATAAAGATGCGCTCCTGCTCCTCAACCCTTGCCGTCAGCAGCTCGCTCGTGTCGTGGTGTTTGCCATCCACGCAGTCGCCCATGACGGTGATAACCAGCCGGTCAGCGTTGAGCGCCTTGACGGTATCCCACGCCTCGACCCACTGCCGCCAGATGATGCGCTGGGTACGGCTGGGGGTGTATGTGCCTTCTGTATCCAGTTGCCATGGTTTGTCCCGCATGAGCCCGACGGTGGATCCACAGTGGGGGTCGGCGGGGAAGGCTAAGACGGATCTCATAATTACGGCTGTGGGGTTGGGGGGATAAGATAGATCACCGGCTCGGGTGCTGGTGCCGGTTCAGGCTTTTTGAAATACCTGATCCAGATGTCGTGTATGTAGTTTGCGCCTCTACCAATTGACAAGCCTGTCAGGATAATGCCCATTGGATGTTCAGCTACAGGTATCCCAACAAATTCACCCATCAGGTACACAAGGTCGAAGCGGTAGACGAAAGCGCCCATCACGCCGATCAGCGCAGACACATACATCATGCACCATTTCCATTTCGTCAGCGCCGGAACGTTAGCAACCAGCGCCCCAAAGAAGTACTCAGTGAGGCTCTCGACTAGGAAAGCCACCAGTAGGATAACTGCAAGAATAGCCAATATAGTCATAGTTCGCTCCTTATGATCTAGTCAAACCCAATGCGCCGAGGATCATCATCACCACGGCGATAATCGCATCCCAGCGGTTAGAGGACTTGCGCAACTCACTGATCTCGTTGCAGTTGATCTCGGTCTTGATCTCCAGCCTGTTATGGTTGACGTTGAGTGTGTTGTAATATTCCGTGATCTTGCGCACCTCTGCCAATATCTCACGCTGTACGCTCTCAACCACTGCCAGCCGCTGACCTAAAAGCGCCATAGTCACTTTGCCGTTGCTATTGTCCTCTACTGCCATGTTATGCCTCTTTACAGTGGTGTATTTTTCCAGCGTTCCAATTTTTCGATGCGTGCCTTCAGTGCCTCGTTCTCCGTTGTCAACCTGCCCACCACTTCCCACAGGTCGGCGCTGTCGTCAGCGGGGGGTGGTACTACCGGCGGTGTCAGCCCGCAGAAGCGGTGTAAATCTACTAACGACCCGTTGAACCGATCAAGGTCTATATTGCCGCTGCTCACGCCGTAATCAGCGCCCAGCCCCTTGTCGGTGTACTGCCAGAATTTCCAGGTTGGAAACGATGCGATGGAAGGGACTGATGCCGCTGTCCAGTGTGCTATCCACAGGTCACAATTCTCCAGCAGCCATGCGGGAAGCGGTGCCAGCATCAGCGCCGTACTCAGGTTGATGTACAAAAGCGTACGGCGGTTTGTTGCGCTCTTGATGTGTAAGACGTAGGGCTCCAAAAAGCGCAGCCCGATATCCCTCGTAAGGGATCCGAAAGCGCTGTAAGCCTCCAGGTCGCACACCGGCTGGATCTCGGTCGGTTTGGCGTTGTATAGGTCTGCCAGGTATCCGGCTTGCGTAGCGCCCGCCTGCCGGTAATCGACAAACTGGTACACGCCTCGCAGCAGCCCAACCGAGCCAGCACCAGCGTGGTAGCTGTCGAAGCGGGTGTCTTTGGTCGTGCTGAAATACCCGCGCAAGATAGCAAACTCGCACATGCTTTTCATCTTGGAGAAATTTACATCGCCCTGCCAATAACTGATGTCCACGCCTGTTATCATGCTATATCTCGTATGCGATACTCATCGCGTTCAGGTACTTGTTTCCGGATGTCGTCCAGCCGGTCGCGCTCAGGTTTTTGTACAGCGTCAGCACCGTGCCAGCCGAGACGACATAGCCCATGCCTGTTATCAGCGTGCCGTTGTCGGTGGCAAAACCGGAGGCAACCCACGCCATATCTGCGAGCGTCTTGGCGGTGATGGGCAGGGAGATGGTGAAGGTATTGGCGTTAGAAGTGCCTGCTGCGGGTTGCCGGATCGCCAGCGTGCACACGTTGCCGTCGACGCGGAAGCGGTAGAGCCCGCCAGCGGGGTCAGCGGAAAAGCCTACCTGTGTGGGGGCCCAATTGAACCAACCGGGGAAGTCAGGTGGGTTGCTGTAACTGTAATATGGGCTTGTGATCGCAGCATCGGCTAATGCGTAATCGCTCCCGCCCGTTACGGTGACGGTTGTACTTGCACCATACACAGATGACACCACCACGAAGTACTTGACGGTAGTGTTTGTGCATTTGATGCGTGTGCCTTTGGTGTACTTCGCCGTTTGGTCGCCTGTAACTGTGAATGTTGTCGCGCTAACGTAGGTCATCGCATCCGCTGCGATCCAGCCCGTGCCGAGATCGGAAACGTTGTATAAATAGCTCATGTTGTCGCGCAGATGCGTGTTCAGCAGTGCTGCCGTTACCAGTTCTTCATCGACCCATGTTCTCGGTGTCGTGTAAGCCATAAATCCTCCTAAACCGCCAAAAATGCGGTTGTACTCAATTCGCTGCGCCCGGCCACGCCGAGACGCCAATAGACTGTTGTATAACTACCAGGTGCCAGCAGCCAGCGCACCAAGATAATGTTTGCCGCTGATATGCGGTATTCGATGCCGTTGATAAAATAGTCCTTTGCACTGATGCCGCTTTGATCTTCGGTGACCCGGATGTGTGAGCCGATATCGGTATCCATCACCGCCTGCATAAGCGTTGCATCACGGTTGGCGTAAAACGATATCGTGTTCAGGTCTACGGGTGGAGCGTTGACAATCTTGGTCATAATGTTTTTTGCGATCCCAACCGCTTCCTCGAGGTTGGAATGGTATTTCATGTCAAGGAATAATTCATAAGCCCCGATGGTGTTCATGTTCATAAAGTCGGCTGTTCCGATAGTATTAGGGCTGTCGGGTAGTTCATCCGCAATATCACCGACTGTTGCGGTTACCGGATCGTAGGTATAGACTGCCTTGCCCCGCTGTTGCAGTGTGGTGATATATCCATCCTGCCCGCTATTATTGGTGATGATGTACTTGGTCGAGTATGCACCGATCTCGGTTGTTACCGTCAAGCCGCTGGTCAGGTTTGCGCCTGAGCCATCGTTATTGACAAAGGCGGCGTAGTCTGTTGTCCCAACAGGTGTTACTGCATCAATACAGGTAACACCTACAGCTGAGTTATTTGGATCTGTAAAGCGTCCGATAATAACCTCACGCTGCGCGTTGTTGATCTTGATCGGGGATTCCAAACCGAATAAAACCTGATTGGATGAGTCGGTTGAAAAGGGGTATACCTTTACTGTGACATAGTTATATTTGCGGCTTGACTCTGCTGTTTCCTCAAGGAAAACATTACTGAGCGTTGCAACAGGCGCATTGGCATACAGCACCTCGTTCCGATCCTGCCTGTTTTCAGCTCTCAACATTTCCCAGCCCACTGTACCGTGCTGGATGTAGACATAACCCATCTCTGACAGCGCCGCCCGGTGGAAAAGTGTCATTGCCTTCGTGCGGGAATTGCTGCCGTCGTGGACGGTGTTAAATTCGCTGATGCCCGTGCTTAAGGCCGTACCGCTCCATGGCGGGCGATTTACCCCATAATAAGCAACTGTGCCAACAATATCATCCAACCCAATGCTTCCCTGATACGCCAGTTGACCCACATCGGTGATTGCCGCCTGTTCCATCCAATCAAGGGCTGTAACGTGAGTGCTTCGCCGTCCATTGGTTCCGGTGGTTACCCGGATACCATCAGGCGGGATATAGCCCAAAAAGCGCACAGCCGTGCCGCCGTTATAGATATAATCCAGTCGCACAGCCAGACCGGGGCCAAAATTTATCATTGCGTTGGTATGCCCTGGTGTGTAGTAGCCTGCGCTGCCAACGCTGTTATCGGCGCTGTTGTTCAGGGTAAAACTGATCTCGCCGGTGTCTGCTACCCTGTCGGTAAAGTCATTGCCCCAAATGCCGTATTTTGCCCGCACAGTATTGGCGATCCTCACGTCAGGCGTGATATCAATAAAGTTGGAAGCGGGGTTGCTGTTGCTGATATACAGTTTCCAGGCAGGTGTCACGCTCATGCAACCGCCTCACTCTTGAGCAACACATCCCGTATTGCCAAAGCGATCATGCGTGGTTGGTCAAGTAGCAGCGCCTCAAGCTTGTCGTTACTATTATCCTTGCCACCCGCCGGGGTGATGGATACGGTTTCGCCAGACGATGCCACATGCCCCGGACCGACCGGCCAGTTCTCGTGATAGCCGGGTGGGATCATGTACGACCCACCGCCTGCGTGTTCGATCACATCAGCAAACACACCAGCGCCTGAGCCTGCCACATGCCCGCCGCCTGTTATCAGTCCAGCGTTGCCGGATGAGGTAATATCGACATGAAACTTGAAATTCTTACTATCTGGTAAGCCAAAGATAGTCGTCAAATTACCCGCCAGTGAACCGGTTTCGCCTATCGCTTCACCCAGGTCGATGCCGTTCATCTTGTCGACTTCCTCTTGTGTGGTGATACCGGCATTGATCAGCGCCTGGGTCAGTTCGTCGTAGGTGATCTTTGCGTCAGCGCCTTCGGTTTTTACAATACTAAAGACCTTGCCCAGTTCTTCCTCGCCGATAATACCCGCCTCAACCATCTGGCTTACCCATGTTTCGATAGCGTCTGCCTGCGCATAAGTTGCTTCGGTAGCGCGCCCAGAATCGATAAGGATTTCACGGGTAAACTTTTCGTATTCCGTGGAGGATAGGTTAAGACCTTTGATAAATTCAAGCTGGATATCTACCATTTCCTGCCTACTGGCGTTTTTCAGCGCTTCAGCAAGGTTGTTCGTTTTGTCTGTCGCGTCGTTGGCATTGTCACGGATACTCGCCATTGCATTTGCCATATCCTCCAACGTGGCAACGTAGGGCACAATTGCATCGTTTGACGCCTCAAGCGACGCGGTGTACTCGTCCTGTGCCGCTTTCAGGTTGTAGCCGTCCACCGCTGCCAGTCGTGCCGTTGCCGCCGCCTCCTGCTGGGCTTCGTTGATGCGCAACTGCCAGGGGAGCATCGTTTCAGTCGCTTCTGTTACGCCCTCTGTGCTTTCCTCCAGCCCGTACAGGCTGGCTTGATATGCCATAGCCGCGGCGGTGTTATCGCCAAAGCGCTTGTTAGCACGGTACTGCGCTTCGCTCATAATGTCGAAGTCATGCACAACCTCGATCATGCTGTCGCCTACCCGCTCATACACCTTGACGCCCTGCCCCATGTCCATGTAAAAGCGGTTGTTGACCGCTAACGACCCCTTCACTCCCTCGATGTATTCGGCGTAGGATTTTGTTGTTTTCTTGAGGTTCTCAAAGTGCTCATCATAGACGCCGTTGATGTTACCTGCCATGTTCACAAGGTTATCGAGCGCGCCCGCCGCACTGACCAGCCCCGGCAATAGAGCGGTTTTTACGGTATCACCCACGTTTTTCAGCGAGGCTTCCATCTTCATAAACTGCCCGGCGGCTGTTCCTGCAACGGAGCCGACTGTCTCGATCTGTTCTTCCGCCTGCTGTAAAAATGCTTCATTGAACGCATCACTGGCGCTCATGCCGGTTGCTTTTAGGGCTTCAACCTTCTCATCAAATCCATCCACTGCCACGCCCAAAGCGTCAAAGCGCATGGTGGTCTGGTTGGTCAGCGTCAGCACAAGCTGGTTCATGTTCATACCGAGCTGCCCGGCGACCTTCGTCAACCGTACCGCCTCATCGTGCGTTTTGACCAAACCCAGGCTCATAAAGTCGGTGGCACTGGCGAGCATCTCCATATCGCTCATCAACCCGCCAGTTGCGCCTTTCAGGTCATCCCGCAGTGCATCGGCGGTTGTGCCGATCTTCTCCGCCAGCCGCCCAAAGCGCATCTCAGTTAATTCGATCTGCGCCCCGCTCTTGCCAAACTCCATGATCTTGGTGAAGGCGATCCCGAAGCCTGCCACGGCTGCGCCCGCTTTGGCGGCAAAGCCCATCACGCTCATAAAGCCGCTACCGAGCCCTTTCAGCTTGTCACCGAAGGTTTCGGTTTTCTGCCCGCCTATACCCATCTCGCTACTGAGGTCGCCTATTGCCCGCTTAGCGTCTCCGATGGTGATCTTGCCTTCTTCAAAGTCCTTTTGGATCTGTTCGAACGACCGGGCAAAGCGCAAGTTTTCCGGGGTGGCGCCCTTGAGCATATTGCCAAAGTCGCCGATGCGCCCATTCAGCCCAACGGTTGACTTAGCCGTTTCAGCGATGCTGGCGCGCAGCTTCTGTGTTGCCTCTTGAGCCTGGTTGAAGCCCCTCTGCAAACCAGAGGCATCGGCGCCCAGCTCTACATAGATCGAGCTAACTTTTTCGCCCATAACTACTTTCCTTTCGCCCGCCCGTCCTGTATGCGCAGGTAATCCGCTATTTCTTCCATCGGCAATCCGTCGATGTATTCAAGCGTCCAGTGGAATCTTTCAGCCAGGTTCCAGCGCAGTAGTTCAACCGGTGCGGGTTCCCCGAATTTCAGGTGCCGGTAAACCCGCTGGCTCAGTTTTTTGGGTCGCTTTCCACCGGGTCACGCGCCTGTTTGAGCATCTCTGCCATCAGGCGCTTGAACTCCGGTTGGCTGATCTCATCCAGCATCACGTCAGCGCTTTCAAAGCCGAATACTTTTGCCAGTATCGCATCCTCGCTCTCGGGGGACTGTCCCTTGTCAAACAGGCTGCGATACTCCCGCAAACTGATGCGGGTCAGGTCGGCACTATGCAGCGGTGCCAAGGACGGCGCTCCCGTAGCTCAGGAAACCGATGGTGTGCTCGACTACGCCCGCATAGGGGATGCTCTTGGCGTAGCTGTTGACCAGGAACGGGTACGAGTACTTGGGGCTGCCGGTTGACGAGCCCTGCGGGTACACGTCCAGCGTGCCTATCTGGCCGGGGTAGGTCAGGACAATATCCGCTGTGCCCTGCTGGTGGAGATAGGTCAGGTTGGCGGTGCGGTCTTTCGGACCGGGCAGCCACTGCTTCTGAGTGTCCGCCCCGGCGGTTGCGTCAACCGTGTCGATGGTTTCGTTCTGTGTGAACGTACGGGCATCACCTGAGAGCGATGTGGTCGCAGCAGCGGTGATCCAGTTTAGAATAAGTGAACTTCCGACATAAGATGCCATGTGTTACTCCTTTAACTTCCGTCTAATGAGATTCGATAGAAACCACCGGAACAGTAAACCTTGTCACTGTTGGGTAGGTTTTCCACAAACTGAAAGTCGCTCTCCCGGTTGATCGACATGACCGTGTAGCCGGTCACGTTGAGCGTGCCGTGATGCAAGAGAGCGCTGATCTGCGTGTCGATACTTCCGGCCCGCAGTGCTGAAGTGTCCGAGTAGCCGCGCACATAATAGATCTGCTCGCGCAGGTCACTTGGAGTGATATTGAGCGGCCCACCCGCCTGCACGCTGAACACGACATAGTCGAGCGTGGCAGCATCCGGCGGCTGCATGTTGTACACGCTGGTTGTGCCCGCCAGTAAAGCCGTCAGCGCCGTGCCCGAGGATAGCTTGCTGTAGAGTGCGGTGGCGAGATGGTTGGCTACACTCATATTTGCACCTGTACCAAATTCGTGATATAATAATGTTTATGAACAAATTTGATTTTCTTATACACAACTCCGAAATGCTCAAAAAGCTTTATTATGAAGATCGGCTTACTACCCGACAGATTGGCAAACGCTTTGGTATGAGTAAGCATCCTGTCGAAGATGCTATGAAACATCTTGGGTTCGACTGTAGAGATGAAAGAACCAAGGGCATTAAGCCAACAAAGGAATTTTTGATAAAGGCAATTTTTGAGGATCATCGATCTCTGAGAAACATTGGCAATGAAATAAATTGCGATCCTGGTGCAATAAGATATTGGGCAAAAGAATATGGCATTGATATCCCTAAACTTAGTACTTGGTCTCAGCGCAATGCGCAACGAAATTATGAGCGCCCCCAAAAATTCGTTCTCAATAAACTTTACAATCAAGGGTATAGTCTTCAAAATATTGCAGAGAAATTTAGTGTCAGCAGACAGGCAATTCAAGAAGCTTTTATAGAATACGAAATACCTATTCACCGATCTGGCTGGAAAGGCTGCCAAGAATTTACATGTTCTGATGGGCATGTTGTAAAATCTCTTTATGAACAAAAAGTTGATAATTGGCTTACTGAAAACAACATTCCGCATGTTTATGAGCCAAGCCTTCCATTCTTTAAGATGAAGGGTGATTTCCTTGCAAACGGCGTATACATCGAAGTGTTTGGCGTTATGGATTCTGAGATATACGATGAACGGAAAAAACGCAAAATAGAGAGTTATAAAGCCAAAAACCTTGATCTTATAGCGATCAATTATTGGGATTTCAGTTCTCAAAAAAAAGGTCTTTGGCATCGTAAACTCCATAGATTACTTGAATAACCTTAAAAAGAAATTGGCAATAGTTGGGCGTACTTTCTCAATTGCAGGTACTAAAAATGGATGCGCTGCCATCCTGTGATTTCCAAGCTCCTGGTAGATTCCGTACTCGACCCCATCCTGTACCCGGTATGTTTTGTCGTCTACCTTCTCAGTGTTGATGCTGCTGCGGAGTGCGCCTGTATCCACTGGTGCCATGGGTTTGGCAGTCTGTTCCACTTCCTCGGCGACAGTCTGCAATATCTCATCGGTGCCGGTGCCCAGGTGTGCGGCGATCTTATCCAGCCGTTCGGTGTTGATGACCCACTTTGTGACGATCATAGTTTCTCCAATACGACCCGCTTGACACCCAGCCACGACCCGGCGTTGACGGCGATCACGTTGTAGGTCACGCCAGAGTGCAATATGCGGTGTGCGGTGGTGACAGCGTATGACTGTGGCAGGGAGCCGATAAACTCCTGGTACGGTCGCAGTGCCTCCCCGCCCTGAACCGCCTCATAGCCCTTGTGCGCATCCAGCCGAAAGGGGACGTTGGCGTATGCCGTGCCCAGCGCCTGTGATACCCCACCCGCCCCGTCCGGCGTGTCGGTCAGCGTCAGCACCGTACAGGTATCCGGCATGGTCAGGCTTTCGATATCGCTGCGTATCTGCGCCAGTTCACTGTCGGTTAGCGTGTTCACAAGTCCTCCCGGTACAGGTCGATCACCGTCGGCGCCGCCTGGCTCTCGTAGTATTTCGCCATTTCAAGGTACTGCTTCATCATCTGGCTGCGGTGGAGAGAGTGATTATCCGTGCTGAAGTCGTACATCTTCGAGGCGTTCGATGCTTTGAACCTCCATATCTTTGCGGCGGCTCCGTTGAGGTCGTAGCTGCGCCCGTACGCGTACACAGCCGAACCGGTGGTGTCGGCGGCGAAAACTACCTCCCCTCGTATGTAGTCCACACTGTAAAGGGATGTGCCCAATATCGTCCCGGCGGCGTTCTCCAGCCAGAAGATAGTCGTGCCGCCTGTGCTTTGCTCATAATTGCCGAAGTTGCTGTAATAGTTCTTGTATTCCACCGTGCCGCTGTTGTAGGTCTGCGTCATGGTCAGTTCATCCCGGTAGATGTCGGTGCGGTTAGCATCTAGCACGCGCTGGATCTCGTTGTCGCTCCAGTACGTTGTCGTGCCGATGGTGTAATCTCCCGTGCCAGCATCGGTATAGCCCCTCACGGTCTCGATCAGTTCGCTCATTCCGGTTCGTGCCATCATTTCACCTCATCAAATAAGCCTATCGTTTCGCTCATCCCGCCCCAGCCGCCTGCGCTGTTGGGGGTCATAGCAGCGCCAGCACTCTCGCGGCAATTGCGGCGTGTCCTGCGGCGGTGGGGTGCAAGCCGTCAGTTGTTTCGTTCTGCGCAATCCACGGGTCGGTATAGGTATCCCAGCAGGTAATGCCCTGTGCGGTACATGCGGCGGCAATCGCTGTGCGGATGTTGCCCTTTGCCACTTCTGCCCCTGCGGTCTGGTCTGCCCAACGGGGTAATACGTTCATGCCGTAAATTGTTGCTCGTGAATTTGACGCCTTGAGAGATGCTATCCCGGCTTCGTAAGTCGCCTGAAGCGTTGTCATATTTCCAGCATCATCGTCGTTTGTACCAAGTGCGATGATAATTACATCATCGTTATCGGATGCCGCTGCCGTTGATTGAGTCGCCATCTTTGAAATGACGCCCTCTCCGTTCCCGCTGTGGTTTATCATGCCGCATGAACCGGAGTCGTATTGTTGGCGCACCTTTGCCGTCCAATATACATCCCCTTTCTCGTTTAGCGTGATGCTGTCACCTAATATACCCATCCACTTGATTTTTGCTGTTGCGTCGGTTGCCAGCGTCCTGACCTCTGCCGCTGTTGCCTCACGGTTCAGTAGCACCACGTTGCTGATATAACCGTTCCATTTATAAGTAGCGGTACTGTAACCTCCTAATCTAGTGGTTGTCGATGCTAGACTGCCCGCCCACGTGCCAAGCGTTGTTAATGCGGCTGTGTATAATGCACCGTTAATGTACAACCTTACCCTGTCGTTTGACGCTGACCATGTGATTGCTAGATGCTTCCATCCTGTCCCGTCAAGGTAGACTGTATCTGACTTCCACGTGCCCCCCGCCCGTTGCGCAAAAGAACAGTTGCGATCAGCGGAGTTGTTTCTTTGGAATACGACTAGATTATTAGCATCGGCTTGCAGCCAAATAGCATAACGCTGTGTCGCATCTGTCCAAACGCCAGCATCAACGGGCTTTATCCATAACGACATCGTGCCCTCAGCGCCATTGAAAGCGGAGGCTAACGACGCGCTGTATAAATCCGTGTTGCTGTTACTCTCTGGATACAGTGGAGCAAACTTTCCACCGGGCGCTCCTGTACTTGCGGGAACCACGCCAGCGGTATGCGTACCGTTTCTACTGCTGCCGCTAACATCCTTCGCCACTGTCCCGCTCACTTCATCCAGCGGCCAGTATGCAATCAGGCTGTCCCTAAACATGCGCCTGATCTTCTGGTAATACGCCAACCCACCCGGCGCCATTGTCGTTTGCTTCATTGGCTTACCCCTTCAGCACAACCGTGATAGCCCGTGCATCGCCCTGATTTGTGTCTGTAATAGTTGCGGCTGTAGTGCTCTTACTCCACAGCTTGACAAAGCCCGCAGGGAAAAATTCGTCCGGGATTTGATATGCACCCGAGATTGCTGTGCCTACCCCGCTGATCTGCACCGGAGCGCCCAGGTAGTCGTAGAGTATCGCAAATGAGCCGCCGCTTGTGGGGGATACCTTAAAGCCGATGTTAGCGGCTGTCCAAACCGTACCTGCCAGGTGGACCATGCCACCCGGAAAGCCGGTTGCGTCAAATTCTTCTGTTTCAGCCAAAGCACTGCCGATGGTCAGGCTAACGGTCTTGTAGCCGCGTGAGATGGAAGCTGCGCCGCCTTCCGCCTGGAATATCTGCCCCGCTACCTGATATGATGTTTTTGCCATTCTGTCCTCCTAAATTCGATAGACTAAAAAGTCCTGTGATAATTCCGCTTTCATCATCCCCATCCGCCGGGCTGCCGGTACTATGCCGTGCCAGCCTTTGACGATGGGGTTTGTTACCTCGTTGACGTTCACCGTTGCGTTCCATGTGTCTGCGCAGGTTTCAAATACGGCGGCGTATTCCGGCCGCTTTATCAGTTCGTTGAAGCTGCCTTGTTCCTTCCAGCGCTGTTCACCGGGGTAAGTAGCGAACCACTCCGCCACAAACTTGCGGGTCAATTCGGTATTGCGCCAGTAGGTAACGCCAACGTTGCAGTGCGCCGGTACGTTCAGCATCTTCAGGTATTCGCTCCTGGCGGGGTCGTGTACGCATGCGCCAAATTCGCCAACCGTCAGCGCTTCCGTCAGGTCGTGCTCGAAGTCCAGCACGGCGGCGTCAGCATCCACCCATGCCACAAACTCATACTCTGCTTCCAGCGCCCGGCGGATCAGTTCGATCTTGTCCCAGCCGCCGCCGATCATATCGGGGTAGACGCTCCCCATGATGTGCCAGTAGTCGTAGTTGTGCGAGCGTGCATAAGCCGCATGGCGCTGGTAGGTCAGCCGGAGCATGTCGTGCATGCAGCCGCTAAACCCGGCGTCAAATATTCCCGTACCGTCGACGGTCAAACAGGCTTGGATGATAAGTTTCTTGTTGGTGCGTTTCATTTCAGCCCCCCTTCGATCTCAGTCAGCACGGGAGCCCAATATTTCGAAGTCACCGCGTCCACGTCGTACTCACTTTGTATGTACTCAACCGTTTTCGCCGTGGGTGTGGCTTTGCGGTATTCAGCTTCCATGCACAGCTCAACCGGCCGGATATGCGGCCGGTACTGGAAGGCGGCCAGCGGCGTCCAGAATTTTTCAGCGTCCTTGCGGACAACCATGTGCCCGCTCAGGCACAGCTCACTCATGGCGGTCCAGTCGCCAACAATGACGGGAGTACCGCAATTGTGAACTAAGTACCCATTTGCTAAATAGGTACTTGATTCGGTTGTGAAGTTGTAGACGGGGAGATTCGTTACTGAGCGTCGTCCGATTTTGAGTATCGGCTCATATTCACCGTTCGTATCATCTGGACGATCTCCAGTTGACGAGGTGTGAACGGCTCGTTGTGTGATTGCGCTAACCTGAGTTCTGTAAATTCGATCATCAGCTTCATCAATGGGCGCTTGATCGTTAGATACGGTTCTAGCGCCTTGTAAAGCGGAAGATGAGACAGCCCTTCGATATGGTACATGTAAGCCAGTCGCTTGATGCGATGCCGTCTGTGCTCCAGAAAGATAGACGGGCCTATCAACACTGATCCCAACCAGTCCATTAGTTCTATCGAGGTGCTGGCTATTCTGATAGATGGCTTTAGTTTGTGCGATCTCATTGGGCGAACCGAGATTGTTCCCTCTCCGTCGATCAGTCCTGCGATATAGGCCAATTGCGTTGGTACTAGATTGCACTCGTGTGGTAACTTGTAAGTCTCCATTGATTTCGTAAGACCCAAGCGGTGACGTTGCCATTGTAGCGACCCGAACGTTTTCCCCATTACTACTGCGATCTCTCGTAACGATTTCTTTTGGTAAAGACGAGACAATGTCTCCAATTCTTCCGGTGTGTATTTGTGGGAGTTTTTCTTCATAACTACTATTATACAACAACCGGAGCGCACAATTCAAGTCTTTTGCTTGTATCCATCCCTTATCCGTCCAAAATGGGTGATTGGGAGTGGCTTCGATCATGCCGCGCTTTGTGTGTATTTGGACAAGATCTCCAGTGAAGTTTTTCACCATTCCACGAAACACACCTTTTGCTTCAACCTTTGTTTCTGCTGGAAAACACGCCTGCGCCTCAAGTATCGGGATACCAAAGCCCTCACCCGCTGATACCAGCATGTGCACGTCGAAGGCTGAATACAGCTTCGCCAGGTAGTCAGGCGGGTAGCCTAAATAGTTCTGGTATGGGTTGCACAGTGCGTAGTCCTCACCTTCCTTCAGCCCGTAGCCTGTGAACACTTCGGGAATGTTGACTACATCGTTGCCGTGTTCGCCCCGGTCTGTTTGCAGGAAGTAAAAGGCGTCTGCGTGCCTTGCCTTGAAATTGGCGAAGGCTTCGATCATCTGCGTAAAGTTCTTGCGTGAAGGGTTGCCTTTGTTCATGGCAACGGTGCCAACGATCCACTTATCAGCGGGCAAGCCAAGTTCTTTTCTGCTCTCCGCTTTGTCGCGTGGGTAAAATATCTTTGTGTCGATGCCGTGTGGGATGTAGTAGCAGTCAAGCCCCATCTGCTGAGTCATGCGCACGCCAAACTTGCTCATGGCGATACGCTTGTAAGCGTGGTTGAGTTTGTTGCGCACGATCTGCGGCATGGGCTCATGGTCAATAGGAAACCATGGACACCACTTGAAACCAAACGGATAGCCTTCCGGCTCCATCACCCACACGTCCATCAGGCTGATGGAGATGTCAGCGTTCCACGTCTGCGAGTGGCCGACAAATACATCGTTGCCGTAGGGGTGGAAGCGTTTGGGTAATATCGTGTAACCGTTGTAATTGAGTACCCCGCCCTCCAGCCCGTAATAGGCGCTGACGGCGAGCGGGTGCCCGAGTGCCTGGATGCGTGGTGCAAACAGGCCGGTTTGCTGTCCGTATCCGCTGTTACTGAAAGGCGCGTTGGAGTGCCAAAGTATTCTCATGCAGTCCCTCGTTTATGCGCCCCGAAAGTAGCGCCAGCCAGGGGCCGGGGAATACCCTTTTCGCGAGCAAGGCTAGACTGGCGCATGATGTTCCAATTGCCGCTTAGCGGCCCATTACATATTGCACGTACGCGGTGATGGTCTGCACATCAGCGTTGATGGCGATCTGCTTATGGCGCACGATCAAGCCGTAGCCAGCATCGACAAAAGCCGCCGAGATGGTGCCAGCCGCAGCGGTGCCAGCGGTTGTTGCCGCAGAACCTTTGGTGCCAACGGTGCCATTTACAGCACAGGCGGAGGTCGTGGTCAGCAGGTCGATCTGCGGAGCCGAGCCAGCGCCTGCCGCGTCGGTTGACCAGACGCCAAAGCCGGTGACGGTGATCCCGCCGCCTTGTGAGCCGGTGGGTGCAAAGCCGAGGAAATAGTCCACGGTGCCGAGTGCCAGGGTGCCCTCTTGCCGGAGGACGACGGTGTTCAGGTTTACATTGCTCATCTCATCCTCCTTTATGAAGTGGGTGCGGTCATGTGGAAAATCATCTGAACGCCGAGTGCGGGTTTCCAAATACCGGCGTCATAGATCATCGAAAGGTTGAGCTCCAGCCCGCGCCGTGACTCATCCCGTTCGGGGCGAATACGAATCCAGCGCCGCTTGTCAATTGCAAGTGCCTCTTTGGGATAAACGCCCCCAATGAAGTCGGTGCTTGAATTGGCAGACTGGAACACCTGGTAGATCGGCACACCCATGAACATGAAGCGCGCCTGTAAACCCTGGCGGAATACTTCACCCTGAACGCCGGGATCATAGGTAACATTGCTTGCCCCGGCTAGGGTTGCGGTGCTTGCCAGGATTGAGGCCTGATACCCATGGATTACACAGGCAAGCGGTTTGAGATTGGATTTGTTGGCGTTGCGAGCTTGGGCGATTGCAGCAGAGATATAGCCCCACGTGATAGTCGCCCCGGTTGTGCCGAGGGTTCCGCCGGTAAGGCTTGGGAACAGGCTGCAAATGTCGGTCATTACATAACCGGCAGCCCCAAAGCCAAGTTCTTTTGCGGCATCAGTCAATATTTTTTCAGGTAAGTCTGACTCGGCGCGAGCGTCAGAAATGAAAAACTGCGCTCCATATTCAGCCGGGGTCAGAGTTTGTCCAGCGGAAGGCGTGAAAGCCTGGCTGGTGAGATCGTCGTCGTCGCCTACCGCGTTGATGGTTACGTTGTTGTAGTCATAATTCCGGCGGAGGTTCATCCCGGTACGATCATTGAAAACTGTGATCGTGGGTTCGAGATAATTTGTCTCCCGGATTATGAAATCTGCATCAACTTCAACGCGCTGAGCGATGGAACTTACATCACTCCAAATGTTGTTAGCCATTGATGATTAACTCCTTTATGCGAGTCCCAGGCGTCGTCTCCTTTCGGCATCGGTTTCGCCGCCAGATGCGCCGCCGGGGTTGGTTGTCGATAACGTGGGCGCTGTCTTTTTTGGCAAGGCTTCCAGCAGAGCCTTTGCGTCGGCTTCCAGTTCTTCGGGCGTCTCACCCGTCAACCTGAGCGCCAATGCAGCCGGTAAACCGGTCTTTTCTGCGATGCTGCGCTTGAGTGCTTCGGCTTCTGTTTTCTTGAGTAGTTTCTGCGTCTCTTTGAGTTCGGCTTTCAGCCTGTCGATCTCCGACAACTCAGCCTTACGCTTCTCGTCCTCAGCCTCCTCGAACTTTTTTAGCTTCGAGTGCACCCGCTGCGCTTCTTCCTCTTTGTTTTTTAAGGATCGCCGTGCTGTTTCCAGCTCCTTTTGCAGTTCCTCCGCCGTCAAGGGTTTGGTTGGCTGCGTTTCCAGCGTCTCGCTGGGGGTTTCGACCGTCTCGGTCTTGGTATCTTCTGGCATCACGCCCTCCGAAAAATGAAATAAAAAAACCGCCGCTTTTGTGCGACGGTCTCCGGGGAGATGGTCACAAAAAAGCGGCGGTCAGTAACGGATAGCCCTTATTCAGTTGTTAGGGTTATAGTAGCACAATCTTTCTAAATCACCAAATCAGCGGTTTTTATTCAAATCTTTCTCCTTTCTCAGTTCGCTTGTGGTGGGTTTGACTCCTAACATAATTTCGATAGTCTCTACTATCACCAGTAGAGCCCGGCGTATCTCATACCAAAATGGTTTATCGGGTATCATTTCACCAAATCCTTTAGCGCTGCCTCTACATTCATCGAGCCATAAACCGCGTCATCAGTATGCACGGCTATATCGGTAAAGTTGAATTTGCCAGCCTTCCACGCCTCATATTTGCCCTTCCCTAAAATCTGCTTTTGCATAGCCTCAGACTGCTGGCTGAACCATTCTTCACCTGTTTGGATAGTAAAGTCAGGGTTGAGAATTGTTCGGGGTAACATCGCGCAGCGGCCCGAATAATGGTCATCAAGTCGCTCGTCAACCGTGTGGAATGTCCCGTGCTTTGCAACGCAGGCCGGACAGGCACTTGGGAGATGTGCGAACCAGAACCAGCCTGTCACAATTTTATTGTTGGCGATATAGTTCGCCCTTGTCGCCTCACGATAACTCCACAATTGCACCGTCCTTGCCGTCCTCAGCGCATCGGTAAGCGTCATGCCCAGCTTGTCGCGCACAAGCGAAGCAGCCAGAACCTTCGGGTTGCGCCCGAGTGTGACATGCTCGATGATGGCTTGCGAGATGCGCCGGGCAGCTTCAGCGCCGTAACCGGACAGGCGGCGGAATAGCTCGCCTTCCGGTGACAGGAACGCCAGCAGGTTTTCAACGACACGTGGGTTCAGCGACTGGATGTATGCCACAAGCCGCTTATCCCCTGCCACAAGTTCAGCAAGGATCGTGTTCACGTTCTGCCCCGCCAGCGCTATCGCCTGTTTTGCGGTTGCGCTCAACTCGGTTTCGAGGTAGACGCTGTACTTTGTGACCTCACGCTCCACCCCGTCGATCAGGCTCTTGTACTGTGCCAGCTTGACCAGTTCGCCCTGACTGAGCGCCCCGGTCTGCTCAAGTTTCAGCGCCAACGCCTCGACCTTGCCGCGCAGGTTGTCGTATGCGCCCATGTAGGCATCGATCAGGCGGGCAAGCGTGGCGGTGTCTTTCGAGGCAAGCGCCCGCTGGAATTTCTCAACCAGTTCGATGATGTTCAGTCCGGGTGCGTCAGTCATCGTTACCCCATTTCATCAACTCATCCAGATCGGGTATTGGAGGCGTCATTTCTTGCATCGGTGTCTTGATAAACTCGTTGTTCACCATGCGGTTTACCACCTTCGGGAATTGCTCATACTTCGGGTCGATCATCAATTCGAGGATGAACGGAGATGAGCCTGTAAAATACGGGCTGTTGAGGAACAGCTCCACATCGGCGGCAGTGTAGGCTACGCTGGACTGGATCCCAAACGCATCCGCCAACCCGCCGTAGTCTGTGCCACGGTCTGCGATACGCGGCAGCGTCAGCCCGCTGTCCCTGTCACACGCCACATGGAAGCCGCCAAACCTGGCGTTCTGCATGTTGCGGATACTGGCATAACCGTTGTTGTTGTAGACGAAAAACTTGATCGGCAGGTTCAGGCGGCGTATTACCTCAAGCTCTTGCACGTTGAGCATAAAGCCGCCATCACCTGTTGCGCAAAGCGTGCGGTTTCCCCCTGCTAGGCACGCACCTATAGCCATGGGTATGTCAGCGCCCATCAGCCCCATCGTACCGGCGTTGACGAAGCGCTGCCCCCGTTTGATCTTGAAGGCTTGCAGAAACGTATTCGGAGCCGTGCCGGATGAGCCCATTGCGAGGATGTCGGTGGGTTGGGCGTGGTCACTGAGTAAACTGATAAAGCGGAACGGGTCGACAAACTTTGGGTTGTCCACGCCGTCCAGTTCAGGCCGGAAGCGGGCGTAGAGCGCACGGCACCAGGTGAGCCAGGCGGGGTCAACTGGATCGTTATTCTGTACCTTCAACTTTGATAAATTAAATTTGCCTTTTAGAAATCTATCGGGCAATTTATCCAGTTCAGCCTGGTCAATGTCAAGAACAGACACAAGTCCGTTGGATACAAAGTTCTCGTAACTGAACGCTACTTGCTGTTCGTCTAACCGCGCACCATAACAATACAAAACATCCGCCTTCTGCTGGATGATATTCGCAGCCCGCATACCCGACACGCCCGGTCTGCCGCAGAATACAGGGCTATCTTCGGGCACAAGATCCACAGCCGCCCACGTGGTCAGTACGGGGATGCGTAGTGAACATAAAAATTCAACGAGGACAGGGTTACAACGGCAGCCATTACCTATGAGGATGACGGGGTTATACATTGAACACCACATTTATGAGCGCTTCGAAGAATGTCCAACCTTGACCATAGCCAAACAATAATGCTCTTAATTTTCGTAAGAATAAAGATTTCTCTCTGTCGTTTGGCATAGTCCACACAATAACCCTCACACCTTCTCTTGTAGGTTCTGATTCTCCGGGTAAGGGATCGCACTCATATTTCCATCGATAACATAATCTGTCAACAATTTTCATTCCACCACCTCCCCCTGCACGTCGACAGGGATATCCAGCCAGCAGGGACCGGGGCGACCTTCCATGCACAACTGCGCCAGTTCGTGTATATCATCTCGCACGTCCTGACCGTTCATGTGGTTGCCAAAGATAAGCTGATATGCCCGCTTCGTGATCGGCTTCACCACAGGCACAATATTCACCGACTGAACACCGGATGTGCGTACCTTGTCGCTGAATTGACTCTTTGCTGTTTGTCCCGACAGGAAAAGTACCGGGAAGCTATCCGTCCATGCGGTAGCGCAGCCGGTAATAGCGTTTGTGGCTCCCGGTCCGCTCGTAACCAGCACCACGCCCAACTTGCCGCTTATCCCCGCATACCCGCAGGCCGCCAGCGCTGCTCCCTGTTCGTGAAGCATCGGCACATAGCGCAAGCCCGAGCGCCCCAGCGCGTCGACAAGGTGCATCGCTCCGCCTCCGGGCAGCATAAACACGCAGTCGGTGTATTGCTTCAAGGTTTGCCAGACGGCGTCAGCTACTCGCATGGCTTATCTCCGTAAATTCTTTCGTTACATCAATATCATGTTTAACCCGGATCAAAAACATCCGAACGCCGCAATCAGGACAAACTAACGCAGGGTCAGTCGTCACCAAATAAGCTATGTCATCAAAGATATTGACACAAACAACAGTAATTTTTGCTTTAATTTCGACATCCCGAAAACATTGATTACAAACACCCTTGTATCCTCGGAGAACTAAAATCGTTCCTATTTTCCATTCCTCAAACGGAATTATCTCGCTCATCTCTCTCCCATCACCTGCTCGATAGGCGGCAGGTCATCCGTGCCCAGATGGGCATACTTGCGGTAAAAGCGTGCATCCTCACTCATGCGGCAGACGGGGTTTCGCTCGCCAAAGTAGCGCATGCCCTTCGCTATTATGTCCGTCAATGACGTATCGAAGATGTTGCCCAGCGACCAATACATCCACGGGCACGGCAGCACCTCACCCGAGGCGGTGATGCTGATGATGCGCTTGACGGCCGTGCAGCCCAAGTCCCGCCCGTAATTGGCGGTAGCATGGTCATAGCCGCCGTATTGCTTCAACAGCGCCTTGACCTTGCGGATGTCCTCAGGTGTGCATAGCTCATCGTACTGGTTGCGGAACTCACCCACCGGTTTGGCGTAGATGGCAGACACCGGCGCTCCCCTGTGGTGCATGTAGCGGATAAACGCCTCGAAGTCTCCCGACGTGACTCGACTGTGCCAGACCACTGTCGATACCTGGAGCTGCAGACCCGCCTCAAGCACGTTGTCGATAGCGTCCATTGCTTTTTTATGGCTTCCAGGTCTGCGCATTGCTTTGTCATGTTCTACCTCGTCCAGCCCTTCGATGGATATTTGCACCTTGTCGATGCCTAAGCGTTTGGCGCGCTCTGCGTTGGCTTTGGTGAACAGGAAGCCGTTGGTATCGAGCTGGATATGAAATCGGTCAGCACCAACTGCCTCAACAAGCTCATCGAAATCAGGGAAAGTAAGCGGTTCTCCGCCAGATAATCCCATGTGGGCCAGTCCGTAAGCGTCAGCCTCATCGAACACGCGCTTGACGGTTGGGATGTCGAGTTTTCGCTCATACTGCCTCTCTCTCAGCCCGGCGATGCTGCAAAACGAACAGTGGAAATTACAGGTGTACTTGTATTGCAATTGGATCAGGGCGATGGACTTGCCCGCCGCAAGCTGGTCATCGAATTTGATGCACTTCTCGTATACGATAGGCTTCTTTGCCTTGAGCGTCTGCTGACTGGCGTGTTCTTCTGGTTTCAGGGTCATATCTCAATTACCTCCGAGGTTATCCCCATCTCTTTGATGCGGTTGAGTAGGTTGCTCCGCTGCCCTTGCGCAACGATCACAATCGGCGCGCCGTTGGTGGGCGCCTGGACTATCGGCTTCCCGTTGTAGGTGTGCCCGATCATGGCGGGGTCGTTGTCGATGTAATCCAGCACTTTCAGGTCAACCTGTGCCAACACATGCCAGGTGATATCGCCCAGCCCCCACACATTGACGGGGTAGTTGATCTGCTTCAGCGTCTCGATCTTGGCGTTGATGTGCCGCTCGATGTGATCCCGGCTCAGCCTGGCGGTGTTCATGCGCTTGAAGTACATGCGCAGGCACTCGGCGGTCTGGTTGCTGCGCACGTCGATATAACGCACACTGTCCACCAGCTCGAAGCCGTAACGGTCCATCAGGCGCAAATAGTCGATCATGCGGAAATGGTTGATGTGCTTGGTATGGAAGTCCAGCATCGGCATACCCCAACGCAGGGCAATGCCGGTAGCGTCTGGACCGTCCACGATCAGCAGCCCGTCATAGTCCAGTGCGTCGCTGATCTTCAGCATGGTTTCGCTGATGTCGTAAACGTGTTCCAGTACATGCGATGCCAGCAGGATGTCGCAGGCGGGCACAGGCTCCCCGGCGTTGACGTTGTAGGCGTTGGGGAAGCCGTTGCGCTTGAGAAATTCACAGGCGATAGACTTACCGTCGTCGCCTGACCCGCCGAAGTCTACAAAGCGTACATCGGGCGCTTCCTCTTGCACGATCTTGATGGCGATATTCTCCAGTCGTTCCACCACGTCGGCGGAGTTGATGCCGTAGCCGTAATAGTTGCGATAATAGTCGTTGTACATCAGTTGGTCAAACGCTCCATCCCCGTACAGCATCCCGCAGGTACAGCGGTGCCAGTCGATGCGCTGGGGTAGGGGCCAGCCGTCAGGCGTTTTGAACGGCATAGAGAACAGGACGTAGGGGTTGAACTTGGTACACACGGGACATTGACGGGTCATAGATTGATCTCCAAATATTTCGATGCGATCTTTCGCATATCTTCAAGATGTCGTGATTGTGCATCTGCTTCATGTTTTGACAATCCTTCCGGGCGAAATCCGGTTTGCCACAATTGATTGAATAGATGTTGTATTGTTTCTTCGTATGCATCATTGATAAATAACGTTGGCTCAATTACCCCTGTAAAATCTACCGGTTTAACCTCAATAAATTCGGATGGTTTCGCAACATATTCTTTGCCGTTATAGTCAATTTTGCTTACCCAAAATTCAAAACCTCGCCTTGCGGGGTTTCTGTAAAGATTGATCCGTATATTTTTCATCATTTCATTTTCTCCAACATCTCAAAGCGGTGATCGTCCACGGCGTCGCATTTTGGCAGGCTGTCTCTATACTGGCAGTCCTTGCAAGCAGTATTCTCGAAGCGCCTGCCCTCCAGGTGCATAATCTGGAAGTCACGCCGTTTCTGGTTGTGCCACAGGTTGCGAAGGCTGTTCTCCATGACGTTACCGAGGTTGTGGAAGTTGCCCCACTCGGCGCAGCATACGTTGGTAACGCCGTCACTGCTCACGCTCATCATGTAGAACGGCAGTGGACAGACTAGCTTCTCGTTATTCGGTACGCCGTCATGGGTGCCGATGTCCTCCAGAAACATATCCTTGACCTCGGCAGCGCCCCAGCCGTGCAAGCCTTCCATAGCAACGGTATCAGTGATCGGCTCGAAGTCGGTGTAAAACTTTTCGATATCTGCATCGCTCATCTGGTAGCGGGCGATTTTGGCGTTGATGGTGAATTGGCGGCGACTGTCCTCATACAGCCGTTTGATGCCGTCAAGGTACTTTGGGTAGTCCACCCGAGTACCCACCACGTCAGGTATTTTGTCGGGGTCGCTGTGCGGTACACTGATACCGAGCATGTCCAGCGGAGCGGTTGCCAGGTCTGGATGCCTGCTGATGTACTCGCCGTTGGTCTTGCTGTATATCTTCTCGGTGACATCTGCATCACGCAGCAGTTTGACCAGATCCACAAAGTCCTTACGCATCAGGGGGTCGCCATCTTTGTAGACGTTTACGATCCTCACCTTGCGGTCAAAGCCTTTCATGTCCTCAACGATCTTGCGGTACATTGCCAGCGGCATGTGCCTCTGTTTGCGCCCGGCCTGCTGTAGCATGTCAGGGTTTCCGGTCGGGCAGTAGATGCAGTGAAAATTGCATGTGTTGGTTATATCGAGGTACATCGTCCATGGTGTGCTCAGTGGCACAACTTCCCACAGTGGTACACGGTTCTTATCTGCTAGGTCTTTTGTCTGTATTCTCATCACCACTCCCTAAAAGGATCAACGATAGACACGTAATTTTCTGTGCGGACGGCGGCAAGTGCGGCTTCGCAGATTGCGCGAGGGGCGGTTTTCGCTGTGGCATAGAAATGATTAACTTTATTCACACATGAGCATGATGGATAATAAACACCAAACTTGCCCTGTTGATCGGGTGGCCACTCCTTCACAATGACAAGGAACTTCAAATTCCGCATCCGCTCCACCACCTGCCAGGCTTGTGAGATGTCTTCCGAATACGATGGGGCGCTTTTGTGTCCTTTTACAGGCCCCCAATACAGCAATTCCCGCCCCGATGGGTCAAAGTAGTAGTGGGGCATTTCAATGCACTTAGCGCCAATGACCTCAACAGCCACAGCCTTATCTAGTTCTACATCCGTCATTTCATTAATTTTCATAACTCTCCTTGACATATCGCTCTACGGCTTCTTCAAACGGCGTCCATACCTGGCAGCCCAATTCCATCTGTGCCCGCTCGATGTGCGGGATGTAGTAGGGGCGCTGTTCACGGCGGGGCGGGAGAAATTGGATCTTCGGGCTGTGCGGGAAATAGCGCCTTATCTCAACCGCCATACGGATGATACTCACGGGTAAGTCACTACCCACGTCAAAGATGCTGCAAGGGTCAGCGTCCCGTAATATCTTCCACATCCAGCGCCCCAGGTCTTGCCCGTACAGGTAGCTGCGCATGACCGAACCGTCGCCGTTGATGCAGATCGGCAGTCCGTCCACGCACGCACGCAGGAAGCGGGCCGGTGCCAGGTGCGGAGCAAGCCCACGCCCCACAAAGCTGAACAGGCGGGCGATGCGCACATCCAGCCCACTGGTCAGCAGTGCGTTCTCATCCCGGCGCTTGCCCTTGCCGTACTCGTCAGCCTGTAAGTCATATACCGCCCCTGATGATGCATACAGCACACGCGCATCGCTCTTGAGCGCGCACTCGATCACCTCATCAACAGGGATGGGGGCAAGGTGGACTATGGCGTCCCATTTCTGTTTGAGTGCGGCAGGATACGTTTTTGTGGAGGCAAAAGTAATATCCCCAACAGGCGGGTCGTTTGCCATCCACTGACCGACAAAGCCTGTGCCGCCGGTAACAAGTATTTTCATGCGTTATTCCTCACATACTCGTATATTTGGTCAATTGCGAAATTGAGATGCTGTTCTTCCAAGCCTGGCCACACCCCTATCCACAATCCCCGCTCGTGGATAATATCTGTGTTGGTCAATTCCTCGGCAAGCCGGAAGTCGCTCATGCTGAACGCCTTTTGCCGGATCAGGTTGCCGCCCATCATGGGACGGCTGCCCACGCCCTTGCTGTCGAGGTAGCGTGCTAACCCGTTGCGGTTGACGTTCTCACCGCACAGCAGGGCATACCCGAACCAACTCACGGTGTGGTTGATGTTCTGCGCCGGGAGCGTAAACCAGCGTTCCAACCCCAGCTCATGCGCCCTTGATGCAAGGTGCATGTGGTTGGCTCTGCGGGTGGAGATAAAGTTTTCCAGCCGGTTCAGTTGTGCTACGCCGATAGCCGCTAATATGTCAGGCATTTTCAGGTTGTAGCCGGGGTAGCTGTAGCAATACTTGTGGTCATAGTCTCCATCAAACCTATGCCCACAGGCGTTATCCTGTCCCGGATCGCAGTAGCAGGAGCGCCCCCAATCACGCATCGATCTTATCTTGCGGGCATAGTTGGGGTTGTCGGTCAGCACCATCCCGCCTTCCCATGTCGTGATGTGATGGGCGCTGTAAAACGACAGGGTTGAGATATGCCCGAACGAACCTGTTCTGTGCCCGCCTATCTTGCTGCCGAGTCCATCACAGTTATCTTCGATGAGTATGATATTCCGCTCATCGCACAGCTTGCGTAGCCGGTCAGCCGGGAACGGGTAGCCTAATGTATGCGCCAGCACAATGGCTTTCGTTTGGCGGGTGAGCGCCTTCTTGACCTGCTCGAAGGTTGGCACAAAGCCGTCCAGTGACACGTCGATGAATACCGGCTTTGCTCCACACTGGAGGATGGGCGCCAGCGTGGTGGGGAAGTTGAGCGCCGTGGTCAGCACCTCATCACCGGGGTTGAGTACCGCCGCACACACCAGCAGGTTGGCAGATGAGCCGCTGTTGACGGGGATGCCGTAGCGCATACCGAGATAGCTTGCCAGTATGCGCCCGAACTCGGCGGTGATATGCCCGGATGACGAATTGCTCATCCAGTCCACGAGCGCACGCGAGGCGGCTTCCAGTTCTTCGATGCCGACGACTTTACCAGAGGGGAGGACTTTCAAACGACCCCCTTGTAATACTCAATTGTCTTAACCAACCCCTCGGCGAACGTGTGCTTTGGTGTCCAGCCCAGCCGCTTTATCTTGCTGATGTCCAGCCATTGACTGTCAATCTCGTTGTTCGTGCCCTGGTAGATGGCGGGGATGTTGTAGCCTAACAGGTCGGTTATCATGCACACCACTTGCTGCACGGTATAGATGCTCTCCCCGCTCACGTTGTACGCTCCGCTTGCGCCATGTTTCATCAGGTACAGGCAGGCGTTGGCGGCGTCACCGACATAGGTATAGTCACGCCTCATCTGCCCGTTGCCGTAGATGACAGGCGGCTGTCCGCTCAGTAAGTTGCGGATGGTCTTTGGGATGATGCGGCTAAAGTTCAGGTCGCCCGGCCCGTACAGGTTGCCGCTGCGCATGATGACGGCGCTCAGCCCGTAAGATGCGATGTAGGTTTGCGCTATCAAGTCCTCGCAGCTTTTGCTACAGGCGTAGGGATGCAGCCCTTGCAGCGGCATATCCTCGGTGTATGGCAGGGTGGCAGATGTACCATAAGCCTTGTCACTGGTGCAAATAAGCACACGCTCCACTCCCACACGGCGGCAGGTGTCAAGCACCTGTACCACGCCCATGATGTTCTGCTCGAAGGTGGAGACAGGCGACTTGTTGGCGTAGTGGACGATGCTCTGCGCGGCGATGTGGTACACCTGCGATATCTCGTACTCGATCAGGATGCGCTCCAATAGTTGCCCATCGCGGATATCCCCCCGCACGCGTGCGCACTTGCGTACACCGCCCGACTTGATGAGGTAGCTGCGAACCTCGAAGTCACGCTCTAAGATGACAGGCGTGTGCCCCTGCTCGATCAGCTTGAGCGTGAGGTGCGAGCCTAAAAAGCCGGTCGCGCCTGTGATAAAAATGTTCCCCGTCCCCGCCATACTTAGATCCCTTCTACAAGCGTCCAAAATTTCTTGATCGCATCATCAACGGTAATTTCCCTGATGGGTGTATGCCAATTGCCTTTATAAAAATATCTATTTACAAGGCAAGTACCGCCGCCAATATCATTAGTCGGTGGCTCTTCGTGATAGGCTTCAATCACTATGGCGGGCTTTATTTCTGATAAGTCATTACATAACCGCTCATAAAATAATTGCTGTCCGTAAGGCATTTCACAGCCGGTGACTTTGTATTCTGTAAATACCCAGGCGTCATTGTGCCAGTCAATAGCACCGTCAATATCGGTTGGAGTAATATTTCCATACCGTAAGCCGGAAAAATCTATTATCTGTTTCCCGCGCTCCCTGTTACGAATTACTCCGCGTTCGTCATTATCGGGCATAGAATTGCACCAAACTTTCTAAATTCACTTGTGAATGAATCGGGGTTATCACCCAAATATAAAATTGCCTGTCCTTGCAATGGCGCTCCCGAAGGGTTGCCGTTCATGTCTATAAACTTGACGCGCCGCCGAATGAAGCACGCAGCAGATGCACAGGATAAAAGAGTCTGAAACCATCCGGTCTCAGTTGCGTTATTCACAAGCACAATGGCTTGTGTCACATCACCGTTTGCGTAATGGTCTGCCAGTTTTTCGCAGAATGAATTTATCAAGTCGCTGGAATATGGCGGGTTCATCCACACGCGCCCATCCCATGAGAAGCGCAAACCATCATCCTCAGCGGTAAAGTAAACAGATGCTTTCACGTTCTGGTTTGCAATCTTGCTGGATGCTGGGTCTAAGTCAATCTCACCCATTACCCGCCGCGCCGCTATGATGTACTCCAATGGCGTATACCATTCGTTGTTGCCCGAGTTGTTGGAAACATGCGGCTTGTGCTGGATTTCATCAACCACTGCCTGAACATGCGCGCCGGTTATCTTTCCATCTGGCGCTGTGTCAAGTGCGATTGCCCACGCTTCGCGCTGTTGTTCGGGTGGTAGGGAAACAAGAGGTCTAACTTGACCTTCGTTGATGGGTAAAAGTGTTACATTTGTAACAGTTTTTAGATTTTGCATAGTTTCAGATGCGGCTATCAATTGCCGCGCACGACTTGCAACCCATCCCCACTTATCCTTGCAATAATCCTCAAATGTGCCAAACTCGGCGCGGTATAACCTGCTATCACGAATTTCAAGTAATGCGTTCCCAACGTCAACAAATGTTTTCAAGCCGCGCTCAATCACGGCTTCACATTGCTCAAGCCTGGACTGTTCTGTATTTGTCAGTTGCGTTTGTTCAATGACTGTCAGCATGTGCTCCTTATTTCACTTGCTTACCAAATGCCTGCTGCATCTGCTTGTCGGGGTTCACGCCCCCGTTGCGGTCAAACGCTTTCATCAGCGCGCCGCCTAGATCGTCCATGGCCGCTTGCTCTGTTTCCATGCGCTTCTTCTCGTCCTCCCACGTGTAACCGCGCTTCTCTGCCACGGTCTGCTTGCTGACAACGCCCATGCGCAGATCGGCTTCCAGGAACTCGGTTTCCTCTTTCTCGTTCTCGGGCAGCGGGTCGGGCCAGGTTAGCTCACACTCTGCCTCGCCCATGTTGGAGAGGATCAGCAAACGGCGGTTGATCTCTTTCAAGCCCCAACCGTAGAGTTCACGCTTGCTCTCCATCTTTTGCAAGGCGTCCTGGTAGATGACCTTCAGCCCGAAGTTGGTCAATTGCCCCAGCCTGTCCTTGATGGTGGCAACGTCGACGGTGCGCGTGGTTTCAAACATCGACTGCCGCAAGTCCTCGATGTGCACCATCACGGCGTTCAGGTCGCCTAACTCGGGAAGCTGATAGAAGCCGTTTCCCTCACCTGTCGGGAAATTGATCATTGTGTCCGGGCTTTCGGCTACATCATCACCCTTTGCTTTTCTCTTTTTGCCGTCCACCTCCACGTTATTGGCTGGTCTGACGTTCATCCCAACGCTCCAGCGTTTCGGGTGCGCGTAATAACGGATAATCTTGTTGCGGTTGCTGGTATTGAGGTTGTACTGGTCTTGCAGCCCGATCAGTTCCTCGGTGATATCAGGTGTGCCCCAGGTGTCGCCGATATTGATCATGTTCTGCCAGTGCACAACAGGCGGAAAGTCGTAGTCCCACGGTATACTTTCTTTCAACTCCCATTTATCGCCGGATGCCTGGCTGTTCTCAGATAGCTCCACCAGCCACTGCTCATTCTTCTGTAAGGACGTAACCTCTTTGACCCCCATCTCACGCCCGTTGCGGTCAGTGGTCTTGTACTGGTAGATATATTTCTCGACCTTCGCCATATCATACGGGTCAGTGCGTATGTCCATCAGTGAGCTGTCCAGGGCGATCAGCTTGTATGTGCCGTCATCCTGGGGGGCGATCTTGCAAAACACCATACCGCTCTCGCAGCCGTTCTTTGCCAGTGCCTGAAGCAGGTCAGGCTTTTTGTTGGCTTTCCATACCTCATCGACAAAGTCCTTTATGGGGGTGGATTTCTCAACCGGGTCGCCTTCCTCATCCGTGCCGGTTGACTCACCATAGTCAAACTCGACGCCCTTTCCGAACAGGATCGACACGGAGCGGTCAACGATCAGCCCGATATAGTTTGTGATCTGGTTGTCGTTGTAGCCGTCGCGTGAGGGGCGCAAAAATAGCTTCTGCTTGCCCAAACGGTACTCACGCCGCCCGAGTATCGTATTGGCACGCTCGAGATATGCGCTCTCAACGTCGCCTAGTATCCAGGTCAGCAGTCGTGTGCGTATGTTGTTTAGCCAGCTCATGTGTCCTCCTACCAGTCAGCAAAGGGATCTAAAATAATTTCCGATTTACGATTGACGCACCACAACATGAGAGCACGCGCTATTACCGTGTCGTCATGCAGTCCCTCGGGTGCGCTGTATTGACTTCTCCCCGTGATGGCTGATACCTTGCGTTCGTATGCCTCAAGCTCCCCTGTCCAAACGGGGTCCGCCTGAAACTGCCACTCTGCGCGCTCGAACGCCAGCGCCATATTCTCGATCAGCGGCGGCTTGCTGCTGGGTGTGGTGTCAAACGCAACCACCGGCAGCCCGGCACGCTGAAGTGCCTCGAAGCCCGGATCGCCGATGCTGTTACGCTCGACGCAGGCCAGGTTGACATGCCACTTTTGCATGACTTGCGTGAGCTGCTTGTATTGATGCGCCCACTCAATCTGGTTGAACCTGTCGCGTGCGATCTCACACTGGCAGTCATCGCAGCCGATGCTAATTGCGGTAAAGTCGTTTTGTTTGCCCCAGTCCACGCCTGCCACAATGTAATGACCATCATGCACATCAGGCGTGGTATTCTGCGCGTTCAGACACGCCATAATATTGCGGAATACAGCGCCTTGCCCCTCGACAAAGTCAGCCATGTACTCCTGCCTGAAGATGTCAATGGGGGTTGACTTGAAGATGTTGACCAGCTCAGTGAATGGGATGTCAGGGTTCTCAAACGGATGCGGTTTGCGCACAAGCTGCCCGTCGACGATCTCGCAACCCAGCGTCGGGATCTGCCAAAAGCGCGAATCATCCCGATCAGCCGCGGCCATGCACTCGGCAAAGAACCAGTTACGCCCCTTCGGTGTGCCCATGCCCCACAGGTCGCCGTTTGTGTCCATCAGCATAGCACGCACGACCTCGTAATATGCGCGTGGGTTGATGTCTGCCACCTCGTCAAAGCCCACACGGTCAGCGGTATGACCTCTGGCGTTATCGGGATCATCCATCGAGCGGTAGATGATGACGCCGCCCGTTTTGGGGAGCGTGGCTGTCATGGTTGACTGCTTGAAGTCCATCACACCGGCGGCTGCTTTGGTTGTTTCCCCCCAGCCGATGCGCACCTGGTCGAAGGTTGGAGCACCCCACAGGAAGCGCTTACCGGTGATAACAGTATCAATCGCCAGCGCCATCATCAGCGTGGTTTTCCTCCACCGGCGACCCGCAGATAACCAGTTGAAGCGCCTTGCATCGCGCCTAACCCCTATCTGACCCGGATGTGGGTATGGCAGCCTGATTACGCCAGTCGTTGACATACTCGACAAGTAATTTTCCTCCATCTGCGCCGGTGACCTCCTGGCGCTCCACATAGCCTCTATGTTTGCCCTTCGTGGACAGGTAATACTTGATCGCTGATAGGTCGCTGCCCTGTATCGCCTCAATCAGCTTGGCTTCTGCCAGGTCGGTGACTGTCTCGCACTCATCCTGATACGCCTGCTGGATCGTTGGATAGTTGACGATGTACTTCTTGGCAGTGTGCCAGTCGCAGCCTATCCGCTTGGCAATCGTTGATATGATCCCGGCTGATTTCGGGATTGCATCGAGGAATTGCTTGGCGGTGAATAATTCTTTACCCATTCGTTATTCTTCGCGGATCATAAAAAAAATTAAGACTTATAAGCATTGAGGGCAACTCGTTTTGCTTGTCCTAATGAGTTAAACGTTCCGAGTTCGGTTATTTTTGGAGTTCCCCATAAATAATCGTTTGCTCTATTCGTAGCCATATGAACTTTGAAACCACCACCACCCAATGTCCGTATCCGCACAAATTTAGGTCCGTTTGGGTCGCCTAAAAAAAGACCTCGATGGTCACTTGAAAATCCACCACCCCCGCCCCCGCCTCTCCCACCACCACCTGATCCCTTAGCCATTTTTGTTATCCTCCTGCTCACCAAAATATAGCCAGCCGTTTGACTGGCACATCTGCTTGACCTGCTTACCACCGCCGTACACGACAAATAAAATAGACGGTGTTCCGGCGTGTTCCACCGCCATCTGATACTCTTTCTCGGTTGAGCTCATGCGCTCGGTGTAGCCCCTGGTAGCCCATGCCTTCCAGCCCTTCGGGATACCCAATAAGTTGAGCGAATAATGCACCTCTGCCACGTTCAAATCCGCGAACACGCGCACGCCGTAGGACTGCCACCACCTCGCCATCCAACGCTTGCGGTAAATCTGCCACAACGCAACAGCGGGGGGCATCTGGATATAGCAGGACCAATTCGGCTCAACGATGTTCACACACTGCGTATTGAGGATCGGCGATGGGTCGCGCCATAATGCCTCATAACGGTAATCTTCGGTGTAAAAGTGCCAGGTGCCAGGCATCCGGCGCTTTCGTTCACTCGCTCCCCATGTTTCAAACGGTAAATCAAGGGCGGAGGCCTGCAAGTTGATATCAAGCAGCGGCACGCCCCAATCGTTGTCTGAGGGCCAGACTGCATCGGGTACATCACGGCGGGTTAACTCAGGTTCGGCTTCCGGTTCGTCAGGCGTAACAGCCGGTACACTAAAACCAAAGTCCTTTTCCGTGAAGCCAAAATCAAATAGATCCCCAAGATCGAAATTATTTGCGAGAAGGTCAAAATCCCATTTGCCCTGGTTGCGATTGAGGCGGATAGCCAGCTCTGCCGCTTCGTTTGGCGTGAGCATCCGGTCAGGCACGCGCACATCCACCACATAATCCAGCCCGTACATCTCGATCAATCGGCGTCTGCGCTGGTGCCCACCGATCAGGGTATTGTCTGCGTTGATAATCAGGGGATCGGCAAGGCTGAATTTATCCAGCGACCTGTCCAGTTCATGCGCATCATGTTCGAGCAGCAAGCGAGGGTTATTTTCCCACTCTCGCAGTTCGGACAGTTTTCGCTTTTCGTTGGTCCAGGTAATCGCCAAATCCCGCTCCTCTATGCCGTCAGCCTGACCTCAGCGCGGTGTGTCGAGCCCGTAAGTGGGCAATCTGGCTGGTCAGGCTTCTGGCTCGTATGGCATCGGGGGGTTTGGTTCAGGGGTCTCGGCTCTGGGCCGTAGAATCAAAAACGCCCGATGCTTATTTAGCATCAGGCGCTCATCTCTGATAGGTGCCATCCAAAGCGACGGCGTGCAATAAATCTATGAATATAGTATCAAATCAGCAACAAGAAGTCAATAGGCAATTCAATCAAATTTCGGCTTTTCTATCAAACACCAACATTCCATCAAAAGATTTTCTCTATCATTTGGGAAATACTTTGCATCCAAATCTATTCTGTCATACCTATAAAAAAATGTTCCCTCCAATTGATTATATTTTTTACTGACAATTGCAGCATGGTAAATATAGCTATAACCTAAATCCTTAATACTCGCAATTACATTTTCAATTGTGGCTGGTATATCTGATTCTTCAAAAATAGATTCTAAATCTTCAAAATCAATTTCAGTATATCGAAATGCAACAATTATATTAGCTCCATCAGGTGGTTCTTTATCCTCAAATTTATGCCAATCCATTTGTTTCTCCTTGATGAATAATAAGACAATGATAATCTATTTGTGGCAGTCCTCATGCCAAAACTGTTTATTTTTGCACACGTTGCATGTGATATGCGCGTCGCCGATTATCTCGCAGTTGGCGACCACCAGGCGGCAGGGTTTGTGTGGTTTGCGCAGCACCTCACCAATCAGCGCGCCGCAGCGGTCGCATGTCCACCAATTGTTATAGTTCAGTACAGCCGTACCGGCGTAATAAGCGGGTTTAATTTCAGTCATAAGCATCGTTGATCCTTACCAAATAAGATTGAGAATTACACATACAGCAATGCAGAAAACTATGAAACCCCCGGTCATAAAATACATTTCATTAGCTGATCTAACTGCAACAAAATATTTATCTTGCTGCGTTTGGCTAATATCTTCGCTGTACTCATCTCTGGCGTCATGCGATGGACACCACCCATCTTCGCTATATTCTATTTTGCGCTTTGGGCACATATAATAAATATGTTTCTTTATTATTTTTTCCCCATTTTTTTGATCGTAGCTAATGATCTGATCGGCTTGACGTTTTATAAGTTTCTGCCCACATTCAGAACAGTAGAAAATGGTTATCATCGTTGCTCCTTTAGTGCTTCCTGTGCCAATTTGCCCCCGTCGCGTAGTACCGGCGTTGTGCCGTCGTAGTAACCGATTGTGTCGTGATCGTAGTTGTAGGGGTTGGCGTAGAAGGCAAGGGCGGCGCGGAGGCGCCCTACCTCCTTCAGCGTGGTCCAGGCGATGCGGGCGCTGGCAAGTAAGCCGATTAAGATGCCCACAAACAGGATAAATCCACCAACGTAAGAGTAGACTATTATTTCCATCATCGCTGCTCCTCTGCGTCCTTGAAAAATCCATGCGCCGCTAAAAACGGGATGTACCCCTTGAACTCGGCTTCCACTTTGCGCAGCCGCTCAATCTCCAATTCCTGATCGAATATTTTGTCCAGCACGTTCCAGTCAAACGCCTCAGCATCCTCGCCCTCGATTTTTGCCGCTACGTTGAGCGCCCGTTGCAGCCGCATGTTCTCGGCTTTCAGCGCCCACACCTGGCGCCAGAGCGGTTCTGGGTTATACGTTTCAGGTTCGCTCATCATTGCTCCATCTCGCGCTATAAAAATCCTTCTGAACCATCGGTATCGCCATCCCATGAATCGGTAGGTGTAGGAAAGGCATTTGTCCTACGTCGAGAACTAGAGTGATATGTAGAAGGTACTTTATGCTTTTTATCTGGATAATGAATATTTCTTATTGGTGGTTTATATTCAATAATTAGTTTTGGGGTTGGCTCTTTAGTTTTTCTAATAGAAAACCTTTTGAAATTCAAAGGCCAGTCCATTAAAATCCACATAATAATTGCAATCATACCCAATCCTCCCAACACAACATAACAAAAAAAATTTTGTTCACAATATTCATCACGAGTAAGCCATGTGAATAAAGTTGCAATAACCCAGGTTATTGCCCAAAATATAGCTATCTGAATACCAATGTCCATCATCCCTCCTCCCTCTCCCGCATGCACGACAGGACGGTTAGCCACATCGCAACACCTCGATTGCTTCCTCGACCGTCCTGACCACATGCACCGGCGCATCCCACACGTCAATGAATTTCTGCTCGGCAGCGGTCAACCTGCCTTTGGGTCCCTTAACTTCGATCAGGTGATTGTGCCCGTGATACGAAATTGTCAGGTCCGGGTATCCATGTCCGAGACAATGGCAATCCCACACAACGGCCCCGGCGGCGCGCAGGGCGGCGATTATCTCGGCTTGATTGAGGTCGACGCGTTTAGGGGAGCCATTAGGCATGGGCGCTCCTGACGGCTTGTAATGCAGCCTCGCAAATAGCACGCGGAGCAGTGACACACGGGGCATACCAACTAAAGGGGATTCCGCAGTCTGTAAACTCAGCACAGTAATGATTGCCTCGATCCCATAACTTTAAGGCTCTCTCCAACTCCCGCATCCGCTCCACTACCTGCCAGGCGTCCCGAATATCACTTGAATAATTCTCAAGTTCTCCCCCCATAGCCGGACTTAGTGGATCCGCATAGCACGGGAATTGCCCAGATGGTTCTTTGTGCCATTCGTTTGTGCATGGGACCAACCCCATCACTTCCACCGCAATTAATTTATCCAATTCTCTATCCGTCATGCTGCTAATTTCGTCTGTCATTTTGCCTCCAACAAACTGAGTTGATGTACCTCAATTGTCAATTCCTGTTCGATGTCGTATTCTTCCGGATATTTCCGCATGTGCTGAGCTACGCGTGAATCCGGGTAATATTTCAGGATGTGCTTGGCGTAACATCTTTTGCAAATTACGGTGTTCTCAGCGACGCCGTTATCAGTATCTGTATAGCAATAACACACCCGAGGATCTTGTAATTTGTGGTCCCCATATTCGCAAACATCACGAGGTTTTCTTGTTACGCTCATCTCCCCTCCCTCATCACCGGCACGCCGTGCGCCTGCTGGTTGCGCCTGCCGACAACGATCTTAGCAGCCGCAAGCGTTGTTCCGCATACCGAACAGTGCTGGGCGCAGGTGCGGCATAACCTGTAACAGTGCGGGCACTGCTGGAAGCGGGGCAGGTACGGCTTCTCACCTGCCGCTTTCTTGCGCCGTTTGTATGTGCGGTTGCCCTCGGCTTTCTTGCGCAAATATGCCAGGTCGTTGGCTTTGCGGCGCAGGTAGTTTGCCCGCTCGAGCTCCCTGTCATGCAAATACTGGCACGGTGCGCAGCGTTTGACGTTGCCGTGCAGGGCGGTGATGTTGGCTCCGCAGGCACAGAAGCGGGGTTTGCGGCGGGTCATTGGGCCTCCAAAATAGCGTAAATACACGGCTGACGGTCCTGTAATTTCGCCGGGTTGGGTTCATCATCCTCAAGGGCAAGCCAACGCGGTTTTCCGGCGTATTCAATCCTTGCGCCACTATCATCCAGCACAGATATTGCCCGCACCTGATAGATTGGCAAAATTATCACGCTCATGTTTCCGCACCCCTGTTCCGTAATCGCCTTGCGTACCCACTTCATAACGCCACCAGTAAAAGGTGGATTTACCCAGTTTCGTTTGCCCCACGACACCAATAGACCGTCAAAACCATCTGGTCTTGGATGCGGGCACGGGTCAAAGTCAAAGTTGAATTCAAGTTGCAACTGTTCCATCAACTCAGGCGGGGTAAGCCAGTAGTGCTTACCGTCGCTCTTTGCGCCATCTGTGTAGGTCATCCTTTCCCCTCTCTCCCGTCTATCTCGCGTAATTTTTCCGTCCACACCTGCTTACAGATCGCACACCCTGAGATATGCTCAATCCTCTGTTGCATAAGTTCATCAATGGCGACATGGATGTTCTGCGAGCCAGCTTTTACTAACTCTAGCTTTTTGTCTATGACACCTAGGAAGTCAGCGCAGTAAGTCATGTAAACTTCTTTTTCGCTCATCCCAACACCTCCATCACCGGCTGCGCAACTTCGGCGTAGTGGGCGGCGCGCTCGCGGCAACGTGTGGCGGCTGCATACATTTCGATGGCGTCAAACGCATCGGCAGCCCGTTCGTATGCATCGGGGTCGTTTGCGCGCTCAGCTTCGACGCGAAGATAAATGGCGGTTTCATAAGCCGTTTTCATTTGTGCATCCTTTCTGCGAGTTGTTTGATTTCGTTGCCAGGTCCAAGGCTGCGCGCCCGGTCGATGTACTCACGCACCTGGGGCAGCATCTGCGCATCGGAGATAACGCCGTTCACCGCTTCCTCGTATGCCTTGTTCCAATGCGCCCGGTCAGCGACCGGGTTGTCAGTTGGGAATGTGCGCGGCCAACCCAGCATCTCTGCCACTCGCCTGACAATGGGGTGCCGCCAGTGATACTCACACCTGACGACGCTGTAACCAAACTGGTCAAGAGCGGGCGTATATGTCCGGCGATTACTGATGGTGATCAGATCCTCCCAGGCTTCGGCGGCTGTTGGTATGCCGTCTGCCTTGCGCCGGATCTCAGCGATGGACTTGCGGATCTCATGCACGGATGGAAAAAAAGTATTGCTGGTGACACAGTGGGCGGCCCCGGCCCGGAGCTGGTCAATCGGAATATCTGCCAGGAACATAACGTATGCCTCGATAGTTTCCTGTTTGAGTTCAAATTTCGGGTAAGTGCGTGCCAGTAACTTTAAGACGTTAACAATTTCGGCTTCAGTTGACATCAATAACCTCCTCCTGCGGGGTGATCTTCGCCATGTACGCGTCAAGTGCATCAAGGGAGGATGTGAGGGGAGTTTTGGTTTTTTTCTCGCTTTTCCATTTTGGCCCCATGGTATTCATGCTATTGATCGCCTGACGCATCGAGGACATATTCTGTTTCGCGCACCACTCAGCCATATCCTTCACTTGTTCGATGCCATAACGCTCTATAAGGATGTCAACCTGGTCAGGCTGCTTATGGTCCGTCCACAATACCTTGATGATCTTGCGGATTTCTTCAGAGGGATTTGGCGGGGCAGCCTGTATATCTGTCTCTGACTCTGTTTCTGTTAATCTGTTTCTGTTAATCTGTGTAACGTTTCGTTTCAATTTCGTTACATCATCGTTGTACTGTTCGTGCTGCTTGCGTTTCCTGTGTTGTTCTACGCGCTCAGACACGGTAGAGGCCTTTTGGCGTTTCTCGAAATTAGGGATAAACCAGCCATTCGGGATACTTTCAAGAAGACCAGTCGATACTAACTGGTCAAGGTCCAATTGAAGATCATCTGTGGACATCCTCAGCATCCATGCAAGCTGGCGGGTATCCGGTAATTTACCCGACTTATCCTGGCATAGTCTCCCGGCAAGTAAACACAACTCAGTGAACCGTCTCCATATGCGATCAGGCAGGGTTGCCATCTTCGGATCGTCAATGATTTCGTGATACCACTTAATCCAGTAATCAGGCATTATTGTCTCCACTCGGCAAGCGTCTTATCCCGTTTTGATCGGTTGCAAACAAAGCAGGCTGTTACAAGATTGTCATCGTCGTTACTTCCACCCCTGGCGATTGGCGTCACATGGTCGCACTCCAACTTAACTCCACGCTTTCCACAGTATTGGCAGGTGTAATCGTCTCGTTTGAAAATTGCGGATCGTATTCGTCTCCATACCTCTGAAGATGGACGACCTACCTTGCTACATACCTGCTTCTCCCAGTTAACCAGTTTGCCGTCTTTGATGATGCTTTTGTCGTTCATAGCGCTGATGACTGCTGTAATCTCAACCTCATCAAAGCCGGAGTAGACCGCATATACTTCCGTGTCAAAACCCTCCACTGTTCCACGCTCGGGCTGCTGGCTGGCGTAGTCCATCAGCGCCCAGGCTATTGCCGATACAATGCCGGTCTTTACACCGGACCTGGTAGCGATGACGGGCCATTTTTTATCCATCGGTGCATCATGCCAGGATCTCCACCATAAAAAGTTAGCCATATTTCCTCCCGTTGTCTGGCTCTCCCCCTCCTGGGGCCGGGAGCTACCCGGCCCGTCACAGGAGGAAAAGGAGAAAGGATAAGTGCTATTCCACCGGTCTACAGACGACCCCAAAGCCGCCGTAATATCCGTTATGTTCGTTGTGGGTGGCACAGGTAAACTCGCCTTTACTGGTTTTGATAACCAAAAACTGAACCTCATGCTCGCCATATTCACCAGGCTCATTCGGTGCATCTCTGAGTTCAGCTTCCACAAAAACAGATCCGCTAAAATCCTCCAATTTGTCGTCAGTGACCATGTATCTGTTTTCGCAGCAGGATTGACCATCATCGAAAAGTTTGATTTTTTTACCATCTTCAAAATCGAAAAGTAATTCATCGTCGATCATCTCGACCTTTTTGATTACTTTGCCGTACGAGGCGTTAAGTGTGTTTACCGTTTCTTCATTGCCTCCCAAATATCCAGGCATTGCGCCAATTCCTATGTTTCCCATTTCTATATCCTTTCGCTAAAAATAATTGCTACGCCCACTCCCCCACCCTCACCGGCAGCTCCACCGGGATGGCGCGGCGGCGGGCGATATTTGTCAGGGCGTTCACTGCGCTGCTTCCACAATCGCCTTGGCATAGCTTTCGCGGATCAACTCACGCACAACCGCGCTCATGCTGCGGTCCTGGATTCTCGCCAAAGTTGTAAGCTGGCGGCGCAATTCCTCATCCAGCACGATCCGCACAAATTCATATCCGTAATCTTTTTTCGGTTCATCTTTCATAATGGCTCCTGTAAATTAGCAGTAAACTAATACTAATTAGTATTGTACCTAATTTTGCTAAAAAGTCAATAACGAAATGCAAATTGGTACTAGTCAATTAGGGAAATTTGTGGCAAAATAGAAGCAGGTAGAAAATCATTAATACGAAGAAAGTATAAGGATGGACACATTTGGAGAGTTTTTACAGAGGAATTTAACAGAGCGTGGTATGCGGCAGGCTGATTTAGCCCGCGATACCACACTCACCACGGCTGCCGTGGCGTTGTTGGTCAACAACAAAGTGCAAAAACCACAACCGGAAACATGCCTTAAGATTGCCAAAGCGTTTAGGCTACCATTTGCCGTTGTTTTGGAAGCGGCAGGGTATCCATCCCCAGGATCGCGCTATGGCAATACTGAGTTGTCTGAGTTGTCGGTTATTGTCCCTGAGTTGTCTGAAGATGACCGGCGGCGATTGTTGGATCTTGCGCGTGTAATGGCTTCCCGGTAGGGCGGAGCAGTTCATAGCCGTTCTGGTCAAGCCAGTTGCGCACGATTCGCCAAGTTATGCTTTTGATAATGATACTTAGCTTGAGTCTGGTTTTTTGAACGATAGCGTGGGGTTTTGGCATATGGGATCTCACAATGGGGGAATAGTAGGATGAAAAAAGAGTACAGCCAGATTAAAACTAACTAATAATAGTATATCAGTAAATTTCAATTTATCCCTAAAATTCATTCAATTAAATATAAATTGCCTCTTGACATTTTGCTAAATTTTGCTAAAATACTAATTAGAAATAGTAATATAGCAAAACCAATTAGCATACAGGAGGCTCCATGACCACCCCAACCCCCACCGCCCTCGGGCACGACGCGCAAGGCTTTGTGACCGTCGACGACCTCGACACGCTGGTCGAGCTGCCACTGCCGGTTGATATCCCGCCGGGCGAGATGCTGGCCCGGATCTGCGGCCACTGCGAGATACCCGACTGCTTCGCGGTTGACGTTTGCCCGCTGATCGAGTACCTGCGCACCCCAGCCGTAAGCGGCGGCGCAGACATGACCGACGCCACCCGTGGCGATATGATGGGATTTTAGGAGGCGTAACGTGAGGAAAACCCCGTACACAAAGGCTGATTATATATCAAATAAAACTATCCGCCTTTACATGGATGCAAACATACAGGATCATGTTGACCCACTTACAGGCGAGGTAAACGCGACCAGTTTATCAGAGGACGCTTGCACACATTTCGATTGTTTTGATGGCGACGAGATACCGGATAAATTATTCACACTGGCACAAATTACAGCAACCAGGTATGAAATAAAAACTGGTATCAGAGAGTCAACTATCCCAAATAGTTTAGGCGGCTTGATTAATAGCCGTGATGCTGATTGGTTTTAGGAGGCATAACATGAACCGCAATTTGTCGCCCATAGGATACATAACCACCCTCGTATATGTCGCCCTCGAAATGTTCTGCTCCATGTGGGCATACATCGACGAGCTGGCTGGTCTGACCGTGCTTGTCCTGCTGGTAACTATGCTGGTCTGGTTGGCGCTGCTCTTTGGAGGTGCGCTGTGATGAGCAACCCCTACGGCAAGCGCTCTAATACCACTATGGCGTTGATGCTGGCGATGGCGCTGGAACAGATGAATAACCCTCACCCAATTCCACACCCACTCAAACGAAAGCCCACCAGTGAAATCAGGCGTGAACGGCAGATCCTGCGCAAGCGCGCGGATGCCAAAGCCAAGACCCGCCGCAAAATCGCAACCAAATCCCGCAAGGCGAACCGGAGGAAATGATGAACCACTACTCGCACAACCTGAACGGACTACGCAAGCCGCACTACCTGATCGAAGCGCTGAACTATCTTGACGAGGCAGAGGCTATCTTCAGCGAACACATTGACCACATACCCGCTGATGGTATCAACAGCGACCCCGCTTACGAGAGTGCATACTTCCGGCTGAAAGATCAGCTTGACAATGCACGCGCCAACGCCCGCCAGATGGAAAGCCGCTGGGATGCTGAACAGCGGGCAGAGCGGGAGGGGGGGATCGCGGTTGTAATCCCGGCGAATGTTAAAACAACAGTCGATTCAATTCTGTACACCAAATAGAAAGGTTAAAGAAATGTCAGAAACAACAGCACTAGCCCTCAGGGATACCGTAATCAGCAGTTTTGACGATGTGGCAAAAGTTGCTACAGCCATGACCAAATCGGGCTTTTTTGCCGACAGTAAGGAACAGGCGCAAGCCATCACCAAAATTTTAGCAGGCAGAGAGATGGGGTTCGGACCTTTTGCCTCGATGACCGGGATCCACATCATTCAGGGCCGCCCCGCAATTGGCGCTAACCTGATTGCCGCCGCCGTCAAGGGATCCGGGCGCTATAACTATCGTGTCGTAGAGATGACCGAGAAAACCTGCTCCATAGACTTCTATGAAGGCAAAGAGAAGATCGGCAATTCAACCTTCACCGCCGAGGATGCACGCAAGGCACAGACGAAGAACATGGACAAATACCCCCGCAATATGCTGTTCGCCAGGGCGATGTCGAATGGTCAAAAGTGGTTCTGCCCGGATGCGTTCAATGGCGCGACAGTCTACACGCCTGAAGAATTGGGCGCTGAAACAGATCAGGATGGTAATATCATCACTGCCACTTTCAGCGAACAGCCCCCCACCGACAAACCAACCTTCACCTTCAGCCTGGCTGATCACATGGGCGAGATCGTCCTACCAGACAGTGTTCCGCCGCTCATGTGGGAAACCGCCAAGGATGCCAAAAGCAGCAAAGGGGACCCGTACCTTGAGATGACAGACGAGGATATTTATGTCCGCTTCAACTCCCTGATGAAAGCCCTGCCCTCTTACGCTGGCACGAAGCTGGAGAACGGGCAACTCAAATTGGCAGAGCTGCACGCCCACCTGATGCACCGGTTGGGCGCATAAGCGCAAATAGCACAGCGGTTGCCGGCCCGCACAAAACCGGCAGGAGAATAACATGCCACGCATAATGATAGAAATATACATCAACGGGAAAAAGCACCGCCTTTGGGGGCAATTCGGTTGGTACCCTGGTGAAGAGTTCAAACTACTTGATGTGACCCTGTTCGACATCACAGAGTATTTGGTCATCATTTTTCAAATTCAAATTGCGAAACTGCTCATCGGTTTCGGTATCCAAAGTTACGACAACTAACCCCCCTCCCGTGCCGACGGGTAATCCGGCAGAGAGGTTTGATGATGGCACACACACCGAAAGAGTGGAAAGTAAGTTCCTGGGATGATAAGCCTTGCGTTAAATATCCCGTTGAAGATCTGGACGGTTGGCAGCATTGGGTCCCGCAAAACGAATACTATCTTGATGGCAGCGCCCTCGACGATGCCCGCTTTATCGTCCAGGCCTGCAACTCGCACGAAGCCCTGCTGGAAGCGTGCAAGGCGGCGTTTGCTTTTGTCGAGATGCACGCCGAGAGAGAGGAAGAGCCCGGACCCGTTGCCGAACTACGCGACCTACTCCGTGTCACCATCGTCAATGCAGAGGAGGGGTAGGATGGAATTCAAAATATGGCGCTGGAAAATATCGATCACCGAGCGGTTTAGCCCGAACCTACCTATAAACAAATATTGGCGCAGAAACCTGGCTCATTCTGTCGATCAAGATGTCCCAATTCTGTACCGCGACCTGAAAATAGAGCGCATTAAATCCTTGCGCAACTTGAAACAGTGCGGACTGGTCGAGGCGAAATACTGGGTCGAAATGGCATATTACGATGATGGTTATGGGAGGGTAGCATGACCGACGACTTGTATTGCCTTCAGGGCGACGACCCCCGCCACGACCTGCCCGCCGATACGCCCTGCTGCGGGTTCTGCGGGTTGAGTGATTT
>Ga0209416_1000365_pt1 | contig 47216 bp, 72 predicted proteins | sample RifGroF1_FD_184001 | JGI IMG/M metagenome (GOLD analysis project Ga0209416, IMG submission 184001) | Groundwater microbial communities from Rifle, Colorado, USA - Groundwater F1 (SPAdes) (version 2) | ecosystem: Environmental > Aquatic > Deep subsurface > Groundwater | place: Rifle, Colorado...
CTGATGCTGTATTAACATGGTCTACAGGTTTAGGCTATCAAAATAATATGAAGTTAAAAAAGACAGTGCTAGCGGCTTCGGATGCAGGAGCATTAACCGCACTCGCGGCAATAACTACTGAGCCTGTAATGATTTGTGGTTCTAATACACATATCGGATTGATATCCGCAGACGGATTGTCAAAGTGGAATATTAATATTGAAACCGCTACAGGAGATTTGCGTTTGACTAGACAAACAGGAGCGGGAAAAGTTAGTTTGCCTACAATTAAATATGCTGGATTTGATGTGGCAGCGGGTGCAAATGATTCGGGTGGTGCTGGATACAGAGTATTGAGAATACCTAATGCATAAGGAGGTTTGTTATGATTTTTTCTCAAGATGAATTAAATAAAATGCAGTCAATTGTATTATGGGCTGTCTCTGAAGGATACGGTGTTGACGAGTTGGTAAAAAGCATTGCCGACAAATTGAAAATATCAACAGATGAAAGAGAACGTGTAAATAGTATAGCGGGAGTGGATTTTTAGCACGAAATGGAGTGTGAGATAAATGAAAGTTAAAGAGTTAATTGAAAAATTAAACGAGTTATCTGACGAACAAAAAGAACTGGATATTCTCTGCGAAGGTGGATGCGTTGAATTTACAAATGTTGAAGTTTACGAAGATTATATAAACTTATTTTAAAACGCATACGGATAATTATACAAATTAGAAAGGAAGTAGAAACATGTCAACACCAGTTTTTCAACCGTACACGCCTGGAATAAACGATGATGTAAACAGCAAGATCAGAGGACTAACTAATGCTTACACTGATGTGGTGCAGCAACTTCAATGGATATTGCAACATTTGGATTCTTCCAATGTCACAAGGCTTGACACTAGCAGAACGGTGATAAGAAGCAATGCAGGTGAAACACAGATAGACGGTCCGTTATTGGTGATGAAGGATAAGCAGGGAACACCTGTGATTAGATTGCTCATGGGGTACGATTCAGCTAGTTTAGACTTTGTATACCAGTTAATGAACGCTGCAGGCGACATAACAGTAGATATTGATTCAAGCGGAAATTTAACCGTTGAACGTGGGACATTTAAAGGAAGCATAACGATAGGCACAGGTAACAATGTGTTCAAGGCTGATGGCGCAACTGGCATATGGCTTGGGCATGCTGATTTTGCGAGTGCGCCGTTTAAAGTTGGAATAGATGGATCAGCAACGGCAACAAATTTGACAATTGTCGGTGGGGTTATCACTGGTAGCACAATACAAACAGCGGCAAGCGGTGAAAGAATGGTTATGAACAGTAATGGGATTATAAGCTATTCCGGTGCTGTAAAAGAAGGAGTTGTAATTGAAAAAGGGCCTTATGGATATGGGGCGCTGCAATTTTACCAGAACGGGAATTTAATGGGTGAATTAATGTACAACAATGCTGGAGTATTTGCATTGTCAGCGCCTAATGCGGATATGTATATTTGGAATACAATAGCGCAAGGTGCTTGGGCGTTTTCTGGCGCAACTGTTACTGGTTTAGAAGATTCAGGATATAAAAAAGGAGCTACAACAGGAACAGATTCACACACTCATACAGTAGTTGTAGGCGGAACAACATATACAACAAGCGAGGACACGCATAGTCATACACAAACATAAACAATTTTAATATGATTTGCTATCTTTGTGCCATGTTTTAGTTTCTTTGTCGTATATCCAACCTGTGCTATCCCAAATATAGATAGAATCTTTTAGACTAATTTTGGCAGGTGCATCAGAAAAACATGCAATATCAACACCGTTTAAATATATAAAATCCTCTGGCGTAAGGTATTTTTCATATAAATCAAAATTAGTTGCAATTTTCCTCATGCGATAATATGTTAGTGCCTCGATGTTAGATTTGATGTCATTGGTTTGTGGTAATTGCTTTAACCTATTAATTTCTTGTTGATAGTTATCTTTATAAATAAATGGATCAAATAAAGAATCATTTGCACTTACTGGAACGGCATTCAATAATGATATTGCGAGCAAGAAGCCCAAAATAAATGACTTTTTCATAATTTCCTCCTACAGTTTAAAACCATATTATTACTTCAATTATATGCCTGTCCCAATAGTATTGTCAAATTGTGGCTGGATTATGCATAAAAGTGAGGGAAGAAAGAAGGTGCAAAATGTGTGGTTAGTAGATCAATTTGGATAACATACCTCATACAACTCTAAGAGGGCGCCGGAGAGAACAACTCCAACGCCCTTTTAATATGCTCTTATTTCGTTTGTCCAATGCGGCAGACAAAGGATAAGAGTTTTTTCATTTTATCACAACAATGCGGAGGTGTCAAAATGCTAGAAACAATCGGAGGCATTATGGGAATCGTAATCACACTTTCAGGGGTATTATTCGCCCTGTACAAAATTATCAAGCGATTCGAAAACATCGAGGAATCAAGCAAGCATCGGAAGGAGGAAAACATTGTATTGATCAAGGCCACGCTGGCAATCTGTGACGGACTAGGGCAATTGGGAGCGAATGGTCCAGTGACAAAGTGCAAATGTGATCTACAGGAATACTTGATTGAGAGGGGGGAATAAATTGATCTACGAATTTGACCCACTTAAGCAACGCCTTGCTGTGGAACTAGGCGAACCCAACAAACTTGAACGCCTTGACAAAATCCCACGCCCGAGAGCTAACGAAACTATTGCAATGGCTATCAACTGGAACGTATTTGACTGGGTAGGCAACTCAAACGGCTACGGCGAAATTGAACAATCCGGAGTACAGATACAGGCTCCATCCGCTACATACAAGTCTATGTCGTACAAAGATGGCAAGCTAACTTTCGGTGATGTACCCGGCGCACAAGTTGGTGCAGGAATCGCTATGACACTTATTTTGGACGGCAAAATTAACATTCAGAATCCGGCTAAAATGTCCACAGGCAAGAACAGCAGAACGGCGTGTGGACAACTTAAAAATGGCAACATTATTCTTACCACCATGGACAACATGACCACTCAGGAGCTTGCACAGTATATGCTGGGTAAAGGTTGCATTATAGCTTTTCAAGGCGATTCCGGTGGCTCAACAGGGTATTATGATGGCACATTGCACGATCAAGGCCGTGCGATTGCCGGGGCATTGGTGGTGTACCGTAAGAAATTGATTGCCATTGATGATGGGCACGGTATGGAAACGCCGGGCAAGCGTACGCCGTTCTTCCCTGGCACAACTCAATTTATGCACGAAAACGAGTTTAACCGCAAAGTTGCCGAATATCTAAAACTCTACCTTGAACGCTGTGGATTTGACACATTAATGGTTGCTCCCACAGATGCTAACACGCCGCTAAAAGACAGGGCAGATTTAGCTGATAAGGCAGGAGCAGACTTCTACATCTCTATCCACGCCAACGCCCTAAACGGCATTTGGGGACCGCAGGAAGGTGTAGCAACATATCACTATCCTGGTTCAGCAAAAAGCAACACGGCAGCTATTATCATCCACAGATATTTAGCCAAAGGGACTAAGCAAAAGGACAGAGGCGTGCTGACAGCAGACTTTTATGTTTTACGTGAAACCGATATGCCCGCTGTGCTTGTGGAATGTGCCTTTATGGATAATCTCAAAGAGGCGCAATTGCTTTTAACCGATGCTTACAGAAAAGAATGCGCGGATGAAATTTGTCAGGGTATATGTGAGTATCATGGCGCGGCATATGTTCCGGCAGTGGTCAGCGTAACAGTACAGGAGTTTCAACGGGCATTTAGGCTTGAGGTTGACGGCATAGTAGGGCCGATAACAATAAAAAAGATGGGAGAGGTAATGAAACTAATAAATAAATATGTGAAAGGTTAAGGTGAAGTAAATGGATATTATAACAGTATTAACTATCATTTTGGCGGTTGCCATAGCAGTAGAGAGAGTGGCGGAGGTAATCAAGCCTCTGTATCTCCAGGTAAAAAACACTTTTGCAAAGCGGAAATATTTAGAATGCAGCAAGGTCGAAAAGGAAGTTTTGACAATCCTGCTCGGACCCGTCATGTGCATTATCGCTCAAATCGGCATAGATATTCCACAGGTCAACGAAGCTGCCGTGATACAGTATATATTGGCTGGTCTTGTGGCATCTCTGGGGAGCAACACATTACACGCTCTGCTCAATATTGTATTAGCAGTGAAAAATAACGCTGAAGGTATTGAAGGGATAAATCCCAGAAGTATTTCTAAATAAGCTATTTCCACAGAATGATGATTTCGCCGGCATGACCGGCCTTCCTCCTTGCCCTCGGTGTAACGGTTGCAGTTTGACCGCTATGCCGGGGGTTTATTTTTTTATCCAAATTTATATATTGCTTTATGCACTTCCTCGCTATGTGTGACAACCTCAATATCCTCTTTCCCAGGCATCATGAACCACACATGAAGTCCTTCATCACAGAACCAACCATACTGATACTGCCACGGTTTATAGCCATACTTGTGGAGTTTGGCGGAGAGTATATCCCATTGTTCGATTGTTTCAGCGGTAAATAGTTTCATACGGGTATTATAGCAAAAAAATAACCCGGCGGACAACCGGGCGGGAAAATAAAATGGTTAATAAATTGGATAATATAACAAAATATAACAAATGTCAACATTTATCTGGGTTTATTCCACGCAAAAAACACCCACTGCCCGAACAGTACCGACAAGCGATACCGCAACTTGCCGAATACCTTAATTTTTGCGCTGTTTTCCCCTCGTATCCTCTGCAACTTTTTGTATCTGCGTTCCCATCGTTTGTGCCTCTCTTTAGCGTTCACGCCCATTAGTTCATTGGCAATATATTTGCCTACTCTTTTGCTGCTTAACATTTTTGGCAATCGTTTTTTCTTGGGCATCTTATCCCCTCCGTGTGATTTATATTTGCTAATATAGCCTATTTAAAGAGGGTATCAAGCCCTACCATATCCAAACCTATCAACTTAAATTTAACCGCTGAAACAGGCAATTTTACGCTTCTATCGGTGCAGATTATTACCCTCGGTTGAGTACCCAACAGTGGGCGAAAATCCATCTTATACTTATCAAAGTTGAAGCTATTGGATAGATGCACCTCCACCAATACAGGAAACACTATGCCGCTATGATTTGCATAGCACAGTGCATCCGGTCTAATATTGCCTACTGTAGCCTCATTATGCCATTCTAGGAGGTCGTATTTAGATTTGATAGAAGTATATAGCTCCGTGCGGATAAGGTCATGGTGAAGCTGTACGGGCTTGTAGCCTGTATAGTATGCGTATGAATTATCTATTGTTGAGCGGGTACGCTTGATGTATAAATTGTCGGATAAGTAGCGTAATCGCTGACGGCTGTATTGATACGATGTAGCAGGAAAATATAGGCGGTGAAGCTGATTTGATGTTGCAATGTGGAAGGATTCAAGAAAGTTGATTATATCTTGATCGCGTGTTGTAATCATACGGCACCGCCTTTCAGATAGGGATTGATACACTTATCTCGCAAAGCTTTCATTTCCCGTTGGCGCTCGGCGGCTAGTTCATCACGAGACTTATAAGCCTTATACTTTTTCAGCCAGGTCCGCACTTGCTCATTTTCGAGATAGAGGCACTGGACCTCTTTCATTTCGCCCAGGTACTTCATAATGCACCTGCCTTGTTGCTTTATTTTCTCAGCTCCTGGAATATCAATTATTACCTCACTGTCTGTGTCGGTGACAACCTTAAAGGCTATGCGGGTGTTCATGCTTCCTTTGATGCTACCCGATATTACTTTTACATCCGGTCTTTGCAATGAAATGATATATAAGATGCCTACCTTCCTGTCCATTGCAACACGGCTTCTAAATCGGTCTAACAATGATTCATATTGCTTTTCAGCAAGACGGGCGAATTCATCAATTACAACAATTTTATAAGGCAAAGCTTGCTCTGGGTAAAACTTATTCCAAACGGACAACTTCTGTATATAGCGCTGTTTCCTGACGCTCGCAAATAGTTTCAGACGCCTTGTATTTTCTGTCTCCATTTCATCTATGAGCTTCTCAAAATCTTCCGGTGTCTCTCCGTATGACTTTACTTTTCTGCAATCTTGAAATATGCCTAATTCTATTGCTTGAAAGTCTATCAAATGCAAGTCTATATCGTGCTTGCTGAGTATTAAGGATAATAGCATAGTCCGTAATAAACTTGATTTGCCTGAATTGGGTTCTCCTGCAACAATGGTCTGAGTTGCCTTGTCTATGTCAAAGTAAAATTTCCCTTCATGGGTGTAGCCGATCAGCGATTCTGTTGGACTCTCGCATTCCTCAAATTCATAGTCATATTTGTTCTTCAGATTCATTTCTATAAGTTTCATTATGAGGTTTTTATTGTACGAAAATTCTATCTTACAGTTCAATGCCTGTTCCAACTCTAACTGCTTCTGCTCAAACTGTTTCTGGCTTATCCCCTCCGGCATATGGACAACCAATGTAGTCTCGTTTCCGGTCCGTATCTTCCGTATCACCAGCGGTATCTTGCCATCCTTCTCCAATCCGCACGCCCTAAATAGCTTCTCGTATTTTCCCTCTGTAAATACCCTATCCAACAATAGCCCACCCGTCACACACGCCGCCGCAATCGGTAGTATTGTGGCCGTATCTGCTACCCTATAGAATATCCCCAGTGCCGCATTACCACACACCAGCGCCCCTGCTGCGGTCACCCCTGCCAGCCTCCATGTAAACACTTCCTTGCTCATGCCGTCCCCCTTCCGTCCGCCCATTCGTTCCGCTCCGATCCACTTGCCTCCGGCGCTCCCATGTACTTGCTTATTGCAAAACATTTTTAAATAGCACCTTTGAACCCTGTTGGACAATTATGTTAGTAAGGTGACTATCAACCGGTAACGAAACTACTAACGAAACTACTTTATATATATTCTACATTTTGTGAAATGTTGCACAAATATAAGAATTAATTCTAGTAAATGAGTGGTTGCATTTACATATGGCAGGAAATGTTATAAGATTTTACAGGGGTATATATGGGCATATCGTATATGAGATTAAGAGAATTGCTGATTGAAAGAGGTGTCCAGAGGAAAGCGTTAAAACCTATGGCTGGACTCAGCAACCAAGTTATGTCTAAAATCAACAAAGACGAGCATATGTCAACTGACTCCCTTGAAAAAATAGCCCGCGCACTAGGCGTGGAAATAGGTGATATCATATCTCTGAAACCCTAAACGCTTACAACCGTCCGCCTTCCAAGCCATATCTTACAATAATTAAATGTTTATTACGTCACATTTTGTCGAATGTCTACACGCCTTATTCTATCTATCCTCACAAGCAATCATAATGGGCATATGCGCATATTATGTCGAAAGTATAGCTATTATAGCACGTTGTAAATAGGGCCATGGTAGGATTATAATTTACATAATGTATACATAATCGATTATGAGAAGGTGTTGCCTATATGTTGTATGTTAAAAATGTCAAGCACAATTAAGGAAATTTTTAGGTTGATTTTGCACCAGCAGCAGTATATACTTTATTACAATAACGAACATACGTTCGGCTAAGGAGTTGACAGTTTGATGAAAAACGATTTGAGGTTACTTAAAAAGGATTTAGCAGAATACATATCAAAGAGATGTTCTTCAGCTCTTGCAGGTGATGCAGAATTTAAAAAATTATCAATTAATTTCGAAAAATTAGCCAATGAAGAATGTGTGGAAATAACAATGGAACTGGTCGACAGGGCGGCTATAATTGCGTATACACAATGCCTAAAGGATTTGCCTATGCTCTATAAATAAGTATGCACGTTTACAATTGTTAGGTGTACGAAACAGTTTTAAAGGTGCATAGTAAATCCACCCACCAAATGAATAGCTGAAACACGCTTGTCCACTGTAATTTCAACCTCTGTTATCAAGGTTTTTATAAGATCCCTACGTTCCTGCGGAGTAAGATGTTCATAAATTTCAATAAAGGATTTAATTTCTTCCAGCACATCAGAAACATCCAATGATTCATTTTTTAATTCTTTTTCTATCGCCAGTTTTTCACTTTGTAACTGGTTCATTTTTTGAAGCAATTCATTTACACGGTCAGCGAAGGCACCCATTTCAACCTTACCCGATTCAAATAAATCAAAATACTTATTCCGGACTTTTATTGTGTCTGAAATTTGTTTTTCTATGTTTTCAAGGGTTTCTCTATTACTATTTACTTCAGTATTTTCCGATTTTAAAATATCCCCCGAGGCAGGGTTTATAAGTGCCTTTATTCTGTCCATAACAATGTTATCTACTTTGTTTAAACTTAATGAAAATCCTTTACACTTATTGCGGTTAGGATTAGATGCTCCGCATCTGTAGATGGGCGTAAAGCCGTTATAACGGTTTTTGGCTTCAATATAGTATAATTTGTTGCCACATATAGGGCAGGACACTATGCCGGAAAATAGTTGGCTTGCATCTGTTTTCCTTGTTCTGGTTGACATCTGCGAATTCTTTATTTTTTTCTGAACAGATTCAAACAATTCATCATCAATTATAGGGTCATGTGTGCCTTTCAGTTTTTCAAAATTGGATTTTTTAAGGTCTTTTCTGCCAGTGGTGACATAGCCAGTATAAAACTCGTTTTGAAGCATTTTAAGAACAACTTCATGCCTCCACGGCATTCCGTTTCGGTTTTTATATCCCGATAGATTTAAATATGTCACAAGAGGTCTTATGCCGGAGCCTGATGTGTACCGTGTAAATATTTCCTTGATCAGGACAGCTTTCTCAGGGTTAACAACTGCGTTTTTCCCGCTATATTCATAACCAAACGGAATAGATGCCTTACTCAACCCCTGTTTAAACCTTTCATTCATTCCCATCTTGACATTTTCAATTATTGTATTTCGTTCAAATTCAGCGATGGACCCCAAGAGTTGAAGCAACATTTTCCCAATAGGCGTAGATGTGTCAAAATGTTCGGAATAACTTAAAAGCGCTATATTGTTTTTATTAAACTCGTCAACTATACCAAGGAGGTCAAGCAAACTTCGACTGAGTCGGCTCAACTTCCAAATTAATACAGCATCAAACTTATTGTTTTTTGCATCTTCCATTAAATTAATTAGGCCGGGGCGGTCGGTTATATTTTTGCCACTTATTCCAGCATCCTGGTACATTTCATATATCGTATAATTATAACTTTCAGAATATTTTCTCAGAATTGATGTTTGGGCTGGAAGTGAATAACCCTCTTGGGCTTGCTCTGTGGAACTTACCCTTATATATATAGCAACTCTCATTTCTTCAACTCTCTTGTATGTTTTTCTATGAGCATAGAGGCATATTCCTTAATTTTTTTTCTATCTTCGGCAGGGAGGTCTTTTGCCTTTGCTATTTCAGCAAGTAATTGTGGGTCGGCTTTTTTTATATCTAAAAACTTATTGGCTGTTTCTGGATTTATTTCTTCAGATACAGTTCTGCCAAGTATATAATCAATTGTAACACCATAGAAATCAGCAAGCTTAACGAGATACTCTTCGTTCAGCGTTTTCCTGCCCGATTCCAGACCATAATACTGTGGGTTCGATATATTTAACACTTCTGCCAGGTCAAGCCCGGATAATTTCCGGCTCGATCTCAATTTTTTCAAATTATTAATAAGAACAACCTCCATTTAATATGTTTCAAATAGAATAATACTATACTATTCACTTATTTTCAAATTATTATTAGAAAGACAATTCTGTACGAAATATCTAGCAAATAGTAAGAAAACCAAGATAATCCAATGTAATTCTAATAAATGGATAGAAATGAGGTTTGATAATATCTTTCAAATAGAATAATATAGCGCCATAAGATACATAAACACAAATTTTAGGGGGTGGAATTACTGAAGATAAGGATAATGTCTGGCACGGTAATAACTATTCGGAGGTGTCAAAATGAGCGATCTGAGAAAGGGTTACAAATACATTTTTTGTCCGATACATGTTAGCAAGAAACTCGGGCAAGTCAAGGAAGATGTAAAAATCAATGGGGAAGTTCTTGTTTTCTGCAATTTATGCAAGCATGTAGTGGAGGTGAAAAGCGAACCAAACAAATAAACAGTGCTAGTACCAGTGCCTTGTGCCAGTGTCAATGCCAGCTCGCCGTATTTCGGTGAAGCTGGCTTTTTATTTTGGCAAAAGGAGGACAATATGCAGGATTTTAGCAATATAGTGCTTGACCGGTTAGAAGAAATAGGAATGACCAAGTACAAGTTAGCCAAATCATCCAAGATTAGCACATCACACATCATTAATCTTTTAAAAGGTAGACGTAAATGGAATGACAATACAAAAATCAAAGTCTGTGAAATTTTAGGCATAGAAATTAAAACTAAATATAAGTACAAGCATTGTACATAGACTATATAGAGGTGGTCAAAATGACAGATATAGAATTACGCAAGCAACTCATATCTAACCCAGCATTTCAGCCGTTTCGCGACAAATTGAACGAACTTAGGTTAAAAGTAGCCAGAAGAATTTTAGCAGAACGGAAATAATTTTTTTAACAGTTTTCGGGACAAACTTCCCCAGTATAAGTATATCCGGTGAAAGTCGGAAATATACCAAGGTTTTAAAATGTTTTAAGCAGGAGGGACAAACTAATGAATAATCTATCAATTATCAATTCCAATGGTCAATTCACAGTAGACAGCAGAGAAGTAGCGGAAATGATCGACAAAGATCACGCTCACTTACTGAGGGACATAAAGGGATACGCTGAAACCCTTGATAACAGCGAAAATCCAAATTTGGGTTCTCTGAATTTCTTCATATTAAGCGCATATACAACAGAAGGCAATACAAAAACATATCCTTGTTACCTTCTCACTCGCAAAGGCTGCGATATGGTAGCCAACAAAATGACGGGTGAGAAGGGTGTACTTTTTACTGCGGCTTATGTAACCAAATTTGAGGAAATGGAAAAGCAACAGAAGCCATTGCAGATTGACAGCAAATTTCTATTCCAAATTGCAGCACAATTGGAGGAAAAGGAAAAGCAGAATAGTTTGCTCACCCTTGAAGTCTCACAACAGAAGCAAATCATAGGCGAACTAAAGCCTAAAGCCGACTATACGGACAGCATCCTCAGAAACAAAGGCCTCGTCACTATCACCCAAATAGCTAAAGATTACGGTATGAGCGGTTTTCAAATGAATGAGTTGCTTCATAATAACGGCGTTCAGTACAAACAGAGCGAACAATGGCTGTTATATACCAAGTACCAGGACAAGGGATATACCCATTCTGAAACGATTGATATTGTTCGTAAAGATGGCAGACCTGATATCACTATGAATACTAAATGGACACAGAAAGGCAGATTGTTCATTTATGCCTTACTGAAAAAGTCCGGTATTCTTCCGGTAATTGAGCAGAAAGATTGGAACTAACCTAACCACGCAAACACTCACCCTCTCCGGAGGGGCTTAAAAGTTGTCTGCAAAATGGGACAAGCAGGAGGTAAAGGGTTTTGAGATTAGAAATGTGTCACAGCACGGCAGTTGATAAATACATAATTGAACATCATTATCTCCATTCGGCACCAGCAGGGGCAAAACTGCGGTTATGGGTTAAGGATGATGATAACAGTGTAATAGGTGCAATGATGTGGGGCAGACCGTCAGCAAGGACTTACGACCCTGTCAGAATACTCGAAAATACAAGGATGTATATGGTTGATAGTACTGAGCCTTATGCGGAAAGTAAAGCCTTGGGAATGGCAAGAAAATTAATCCGTGCCCAGCTTCCGCAAGTTAAAGGATTGATAGCCTATACTTCCACAGGTGAACAACACAAAGGCACTATATATCTTGCTGACGGATGGTTTGCGGTAGGTCAGACAGTAGCTAAGGCGTGGAACAAAGATGGCAGGAAGAATATTGATATAACGAAGAAAATTCGATTTGTCAGAAGTGCGTAATTTCTGACAAGCAAGCTGAACATTGACAATAGCATAGCCGGGCACCGATGCACGATGGAAACGTGCTGTAAACGGTGGAAGCGAAATGGAAAAGAAGTAAGACGGGAGGTAATCTTAAAATGTACGATAAAGAGCAAATTTACGATGAAAAAATTTCTCCTTTAATGACTCAGATAATTCAAATTTGCAAAGAAAACGATATAAAAATGGTTGCGGACTTCTATTTAAGAGAACCAACATAAGAACTCAGCGAGTTTCATTGTACTACCGCTTTGACAGTAGATTGCAGCAGTGAAAGACTTAAGGATTTGGTTAAGGTTATTTACAACGGCTATGTTGTGCAAAAACCATACTTTGCAGCAATGACTATAACGAGTAAATAGCTTCACCATGGCACAAGCCCCGAGACACCGACAGGGCTGCGGTGTAGGGAGATAAGGGAGGGGGGTGAAAAGGTTTAATGATAACACTAGCAAGCCTGTTCGATGGCATATCCGGTTTCCCACTAGCAGGGCAGCGAAACGGCATGAAAGCTATATGGTCAAGCGAAATTGAACCGTTTCCATTAAAAGTATCAGCTATTCGATTCCCGGACATGAAGCAAGTAGGTGACATAACAAAGATAGATTGCAGTAGCCTTGAGCCTGTGGACATTATAACCGGCGGTAGTCCATGTCAGGACTTATCAGTTGCCGGGAAACGAGCAGGATTAGCAGGGGAACGGTCAGGGTTATTCATGGAACAGATACGAATTGTGAGGGAAATGAGAAATGCAGACAAATACAATGGAAAAACAGGTAAATCTATTCGACCTAGATTTATGGTCTGGGAAAACGTCCCCGGAGCATTCAGCAGCAACAAAGGTGAAGACTTCCGCGCAGTCCTCGAAGAAACAGCCAGGATTGCAGACGAAACCATTACAATTCCTCGACCTGCGAAGGACAAATGGAATACTAGCGGCTGCATCATGGGAAACGGTTACAGCATTGCCTGGCGCATTCTGGATGCTCAATACTGGGGAGTCCCCCAGAGACGCCGTAGAATCTTCCTTGTCGCAGATTTTGGAGGACAATCCGCACCCGAAGTACTTTTTAAGCGCAAAGGCTTGTCAAGGCATTCTGCGGAGGGCGGAGAAGCGAGGGAAAGAATTGCCGGAAATGCTGAAAGAGGCGCTGGAAAGGCAATCGGGTTTTCAGGGAAGAACTCAGCAACTATGAATTTATGCCCTTCTGAAGAATTAAGCCCTACTTTAAGAAGTGGTGCAGAAACGCATGTTATGGCGATCGACAGTAACTGTCAAGATAGTCGATTTAAATTCACTGGGCAAATTGTTCCGACCCTTCCAGCAAAAGCAGGGACGGGCGGCAATAATGGCCCAATGCTTGCAGTAGCCTATGGCATATGCTCCGACGCTTCAAACAGCATGAAGTCAAACAATCCTCATAGTGGCATATACGAAGCTGAGACAAGCAGGACGCTTGACCAAAACGGAGGTAGTCCGGCATGCAATCAAGGTGGGATAGCGATAGTGCAGACATATCAAAAAGTAACCGGTCCGCTAATGGCGAATAGTCACCCGGGGAGTTATACGGGGCAGGATGCTTACACTGATATGTTGGTAGCCGGCTGCGATTTCCGAAACGACAAAGAAAACGGTGATTTATGCGGAACGCTTCAAGCGAAGCCAACAGGAGGGCAAAGTTTAAATTGTATTCACCCGGTAAGAATTGGCTATTCCGTCAGAAGATTGACCCCCAAAGAGTGTGAGAGACTCCAGGACTACCCGGACGGATGGACAGATATAACCTGGCAGGTCACCAATAAAAAAGGCAGAGTGCAGACCATTAGAGCAAAGGATAGCCCACGATATAAAGCCGCTGGCAATTCCGTAGCGGTATGTTGCCCGGAGTATGTACCGGAAGGGATTAAAGAAGTATTGGAGGCACCCAATGAAAACTAAAATATTTGTTTACATAATCGCCCTAATCGTCACGCTCTGCACGCTATACGCCCTAATCGCCACCGAAAACGAACTATACGCCGCACAACAGCATAACGCCACGCTACAGGCTACTGTGGACAAGCTTACTGAGCAGAATAGGGCATTACGGCAGGAAAACGCAGAGTTGAACGAGTTAAGCGCGGCAGTGGATGAATTTCTTAAGATGGCGGATGAACAGGACAAGTCCGACAGAGGCGGGGAACGCAACCGCAGGATCATGGAAGTAACAGCCTATTGGGAGGGGAGCTGCGGCAAGAAGCCGAGCGACCCACTATACGGCATAACGGCAAGCGGGGAACGTGTGCAGGACGGATTTATAGCGGCATGGCTGAAGGAATATCCGATAGGGACGAAACTGTATATACCCTACTTTGACAGAGTATTCACGGTGATGGATTGCGGCGGGGATATTACAAGGGGAAGGCTGGATGTGTATATGGGGAGTGCGGAGGAATGTTTTGAGTTTGGGAGGGTATGGCTTGAAGTGTGGGAGGTGGAGTAGGTACGGAGTTTATAAAGATTATGAAGTAATGGGGTCAATAAATGATTAAAAAACTAAAGAGAAAGATAAAGCACATAAGATTCAACATCATAATCAATAAAAGAGTTCTCCTGTGTGGGAATGTAGAAGGAGAAAAATACCTTGATTGTGCAAATTGTAAACGTGCTCAGAACTGTAACAGAAGGTATCTTAAGAAATTTCAATGGATTATATAAATATTACTGCTAAGAAAGGATGTGAGGTCTGAAATGGATAGACTTACAAAAAAGTGGGGGGAAAAGACGTTTTTGCCGGATATACCCTTACCTGATCCGCGAACCGTTAAAAGCCAAATACAACTGGAGGAAATCCATCAAAATAGGCGTAGGATCGAGGAGCAAATAATCCGGTTGTCAGAATATGAGGACAGCGGCCTATTGCCGGAAGATGTCAAACGCCTTGCGGATGGCAAGGCCATATATGAAGCCTATGATGGAAGCAAATTGGATAAGGCAGATCAGTATATAGAGCGCCTCGAAGCCGAAAATAAAATCTACAAACAGCACTGGAATGACCTATGCGACCAGATAGCAGCCGAAATTGATAAAGACGGATGGTGTCGGCTTGTTATAACCGAAAAGCAACTTGCGGAAATGAAAACGCTATTTGGTTCGTAAAAACAGGACAATCCACACAAAGGAGTCTCACATGCCACTTGAAAAATCAATCATCCTCAACGAGCAAACCGGCATACACTGGTTCGCAGACTGGTACAGGTTGACAGGTACATATTTTACCGTCCGGAATGGGCGGATAGTGGAGATAGGGAAGGAATGGGAGGTGAGAACGTGAAAAAGGTTTTCGTTAACCTCATGGCAGAAATAAAGGGAGGCGCTTGTGCTGGGCATGTTGGCAGAGTAGTCGGATATAACAGCGAAACCGATATTGTGGAATTGGAAATTGACGAACAAACGTACATTCATACCATTTCAGAAAATATTGAGCAATAATTATCTGCAAATTATATCCGCAAAGGTAGGTGATGCCAATGCGCCGGACAAATAAAGCCGGCTAACGATTATGTTTCATTTGTAAAGTTTCTAAGCGGTTCTAAGCGGGTTAATCCATAAAGCCCGCTACCAGCCGAAAGGCTAATAAATTTATAGGAGGGGTTAAGATGCAGACATCATCAAAAGTAACAAGCGCAAAGAAGGTAGGCTTACTTGCAAGTTTATTCGGCGCATTGCAAGGCACAAAGGCGTATACTCCAGTTGAATCAATGGGTGGCAGAGGACATTATTTTGACGGCAATGCGGAATTAGGCTACAACGCTCGCAGAAGTCAAAGCAAGCGCAGGAAGATGGAACGCAGGACAAGAGGTTAGGAGGCTACATCATGATTTTACACGATTTGCACCCATTTATCAAAACCCTTATTGCCACCATCCTGTGCATGATGATAGCGGGTGGAACTGGGTATATGCTTTGCGTGGTTAACACAGCGTTGGACAAGCAGGAGGCAAGCAAGCCGATAGGGAGCAAGGAAAGGCATATTGATTTTAAATTATGAAGGGAGAGGTTGAAATGAGACAAAGAAAACTAAAACTAAGCGGACTACATGTAGGCGACAAAGTTATAATGCATACTTGTGCTGAATCAAGACTCGATAAGTACAAGGATAAGGAGTTTACCTGTTTATCCGATCCGTGGAATTTATGCGGCAGTGAAGTTGTTTTGCTAGATGGCGTGAGAGGTGGATTTGCAACGGAATATTTGAAGAAGGTATGAAGGGAGAGGGAAATGAAGTACAAAGTTGGGGATAAGGTGAAGGTAAGAAGTGATCTGGAGGTTGGCAGAACGTACTACAACAAAACACAGGAGCACGAGCACGACAGTTTTATACACTCAATGGTAGAGTTTATAGGTAAAAATGTTGTTATTAAAAGAATCACTGGAGCTGGCAAATACATAATAGACGGTAGTGGTATGAACTGGACGGATGAAATGTTTGAGGAATTAGCGAAGGAGGAAGGTAAATTGAAAACATGGGAAGTAGTAAAGGCGCTGACGGAGAATCCGGAAATTACATTTGTCCGTCCGTCTGACGGAGTAAGGACAATGCTAGGAGATAAAATCCGTGCTGGCAAAATCACAGGCAAATATCTTAAGCAGACAGATGGCGAAAGCGTCATGCTATCAGATGATTGGGAACTTGTACCCCAGCCTGTCAGCTTCATGGAGGCGGTGGAGGCAAAGTATAAAGGCAAGGAAATTGAATACAGGTTCAAAGATAAACAGGGAGAAACAATCACGCACACCTTTAAGGCTGGAAGGTCAATGTTGGTATCAGACAATGGATGGGTGCTTGATATTGAAGCGTTGTTTGAAGGCGAGTGGTTTATCAAGGCATAGAAAAAGCCGCTCACACAAGCGGCAAAGGTAAACAACTAAGCAGAGTATAGCACAGGTCAAGCAGAAACGCAAATATGCGGTAAATGTATAAATATGCAATGGAGGTGAGAAGGTGAGAACCACAATAGACACAGACCATTTCCCAAGTAATGTTGATTTAAGCGACATAGGTAATATGGTAAAAAAATATGGTAAGGCGGTTGAAATATTAGAGGAACAGTTGGATGAAGCATATAACCGCATTGAGGAATTACAGGAACAAATAAATAGGGAGGTCGAGAAGTAAATGAAAACTAGCAAAATTATCATCAAAAATCTATTCGGCATCAAAGAGCTAACGCTGGATGGGAAAAGTGTTGAACTAACCGGAGTAAAGGGAGCAGGCAAAACAAGCGTAATCGATGCAATACGGTATGCTCTGACAAACAAATCTGATCGCGATTACATAATTAAAGACGGAGAGAACGAAGGAGAAATAATCATTGAAACTGACACAGGCTTGTCTATAACCCGGAAGAAACGTTCGAGCCAATCTGATTACAAGAGTATCAAGGAAAACGGTCATGACGTTCCGAAGCCGGAAAGTTTTCTCCAGGAGATATTTACTCCACTCAGCCTGAACCCGGTTGAATTTACCCAGAAGGATAGGCAGGAACAGAACAGAATCATCCTTGACCTGATTGATTTCAAGTGGGATCTGAACTGGATAAAAGAAAAGTTTGGTGAGATCCCTTCCGGTGTAAATTATGATCAGAACATCTTGAAAGTGTTGGCTGATATTCAAGCTGAAAACGGCGTATACTTTCAAACTCGGCAGGACTTGAACCGGGACGCACGAAACAAACAAGCTTTCATCTATGACATTGCAAAGGATATCCCGAAAGATTATGACTATTCCAAATGGAACGCTTATGATCTCGGCACAAAGTATAGACAGCTTGAAACCATTAAGAACCAAAACAATGAAATCCAGCGGGCAATCGTATTCAAAGAAAGCTACAACAATAAAATTCGTGGCTATGAAGCTGAAAAAGAAATCGCCATATCGGCAGAGGAAAAAGCCATTGCATCTGAAAGAGAAAACTTAACCAAGAGTATTGAACGAATGAGAGCTGAAATTATTGCAGCAGAGGACAAGCTTAAAGGGTTGGCAAGTAAACTGGAGGACAAGAAGAAACTTGCCATATCTGAGTATGAAACAAAAGTTGCAAAACTAGACGGAGATATTCAGATCACCAATAAATATGCCGACAAACCACAGACTGATGTAGCTGAACTGAACGAAGAGATCAACACAGCTGAAGCCATGAAGAAACATCTTAACGAGTATCAGCGAATGGTTACTATGCAATCTGAACTTGAACAACTCAAAGCTGATTCAGAAGCGCTGACCGCAAAGATTGAGCTTGCCAGAGAGTTACCGGGCGAAATTCTTAAAGTCGCTACAATTCCGGTTGAAGGGTTGACCGTGAAAGATGGTATTCCGCTCATTAACGGTCTGCCAGTATCTAACTTGTCCGATGGCGAAAAGCTTGATTTGTGCGTAGATATTACAATCAGCAAACCTTCCGGATGGAGCATAATTTTGCTGGATGGAACTGAAAAGCTGGACGAAGTCAGCCGGGCAAATCTGTACAAGAAGTGCAAAGAGAAAGGGCTACAGTTTATTGCAACCAGAACTACAAATAACAATGAATTGGAGATTACACAATTATGAGTCAGACGCATTGGAAGAAGCTGCATAACCCCGATTATATCGGGGCATATGCACTAGAACCTGGCAAAACATTGATCGTCACAATTAAAACGGTTAAGAATGAAAATGTAACCGGTCCGGATGGCAAAAAAGAGGAATGTATGGTAATGACTTTTTCTGAACCTCCGGGAACAAAGCCTATGATAGTCAATTCTACTAACGCCAAGACCATTGAGAAGCTTTATAACACACCATACATTGAAGAATGGGCTGGACGCAAGATTGAATTATACACTGATAGAATTAAGGCGTTTGGTGAGGTTGTGGATGCCTTAAGAATCAAAGCAAAGGTTCCAAGCGACAAAAAAATATCAACAATTTGCGGTGATTGCAAAAAAGAAATTACCGGATTTGAAACTATGACAGCCGAACAGGTTGCACAGCGCAATTTAACAAAGTACGGCTTGCCATTATGTGTTGAATGTGCTGGGATACGAAAAGAATTGTCGAAGGGGGAAAACGTACAATGATGCTTACTGCTGAAAACTATTTTTCTACTGAAATGAACATGAAATACATGGGGTGCAGTCAATTCAAATCATTTATGGAATGTGAAGCCGCTGCATTGGCGGAGATAAAAGGTGAATATGCCCGTGAAAAATCGGTCAGTTTGCTAGTTGGATCTTATGTTGACGCGCACTATGAAAAAACACTTGATTTATTCAAAGCACAAAATCCAGAAATATTTACGCAAAAGGGTGAGCTTAAATCAGACTACAAACATGCTGAGTACATAATTGCCCGGCTTGAACGTGATGAACTGTTTCAGCAATATATGTCTGGCGAGAAGCAAGTTATTAAAACTGGTGAAATTATGGGCATCCCGTTCAAAATCAAAATAGACAGTTACCATCCGCGCGATAAGATTGTTGATTTGAAGATAATGAAAGATTTCGACGGTATATGGAAAGATGGATTAAAACTCTCTTTTGTTGAGGCGTGGGGCTACGACATTCAAGCTGCTATATATCAATTCATAGAGGACAATAACCTACCATTCTTCATTGCTGGGGCCACAAAACAAAAGCCCGAACCGGATTTAGAAATAATCAGTATCCCACAATCCAGACTTGATTATTGTCTTGATATGGTTATACAATACGCTCCAAGATTTGCAGATATCAAAAAGGGCTTGATCGTGCCTACTCGGTGCGGAAGGTGTGACTATTGCAAGTCAACCAAGATCTTAACCAAGCCGGTTGAATATTTGGAGCTTTGCGGCTGATATGAAAGGCACAATTATTGTCGATACCAGAGAGCAAGATTTACATATTTTAAGAAAACTCGATGCGCTCAAAATTCCATATGTCCGGCGAAAATTAAACTATGGAGATTACAGTTTTGAGGTTGATGGCAAAAGCTATGAAAATGAAATTGTTGTCGAGCGCAAAGGTTCACTGGATGAAATAATCGGCAATTTTACAAAAGGCCGTGAACGCTTTAAACGGGAATTTGAGCGGTCAAAAGGTTGCAAGGTCATATTAATGGTTGAGGCTTCAATGGAGCAGCTAGAAGCCCACCAGTACCGTAGCAGAATGATGCCAAACGATTTGAAAAGTTTCCTTGCAACCTGGTGCCATAAGTTTCAACTTGAATTGAAGTTTGTAGAGAAGGACAAGGCTGCGGATTTTATATTGGGACAGTTTAGGGAGTTATATAAAAAGCGGAAAGGGGATTGAGAACATGAACAGTGTTAATATTATAGGCCGCATCACAAAGGACATTGAATTGCGGTACTTACCAGCCAACAACACGGCGGTATGTAGTTTTTCAATAGCCGTTGATGATGGGTTTGGCGACAAGAAGAAAACTTTCTTCTTTAACTGTCAGGCATGGACAAAGACAGCGGAGAACATTACTAAGTTTTTTGGCAAGGGTGATCTGATTGGAATATCTGGGAGACTTGCAACAAGAGAATGGACAGACAAAGAAGGCAAAAAACATACTATTACAGAGATTGTCGTAAGTGACTTTACTTTTTGCAATGGGAAGAAATCGGATTCCGGAAGCGCAGACAAGCCATTAAGCCAGAGTAATGACAGTGAGTATAATACAACACCATTAGAGGATGATGAATTGCCATTTTAGAAAGGTGGGGGAAAAATGGAACAAATAACTTTAAATGAATACCGCAAAGTCATCCATGAGGAACTTGAAAAGTGCGGTATAAAAATTCCAGTAGAATTGAAGTTTGATTTATCCATCATTGAAGGTGCTGAGAATGTCGCCAAAACAAAACAATTCCTCAGGCTGTGCAACGGTGACTATCACAATTCTGTATATGTCAAGAAATTTGGCGAGCGTGACGGCGATGATCGGTATTTTGATTTACTGTTTTGTGTTAATGAATCCGGGTTCCCGGTTTGCATACCCGTACCGATTGCCAGAAGGCTTTTTGGGTGTGATATAGCAGGAACACACTTCGGGCAAATAACAGGCGGACAGTATGAGTATATCTACAAGGCATTTTACAATAATTCAGAATTACCATTTTGAACGGTGGGGGAAATAAAAAAGCCGCTCATTTGCGGGCGGCTTCCTCTAAGGCTTTCTTAATAATTGTATTTGCGACATTGCTCAATGTGCGGTTTTCTTCTTTAGCTATCTTAACAAGTTGTTGATATTCTTCGTCGGTTAGTGAAACCATTATCCGTTTACGTTCCATAAAAACACCTCCAATGAGGTTAGTATACAACATGATGATAAAAAAATCAAGTGGTAAAAGAGTGGTGATAAATGTTGACAAGTGCTGACAAAAGCGATACAATAGAACTAGAACAAATGTTCTATAAGGGGGTCGCAGGATTGGCAGGAGCATTCCAAACTTCAAGAGAAATATTTTCAAATTCCATATGGCGAAACATAGTAGAATTCCGGCTTTTCTTTCTTATATATGGACATGCAGTATTTAAGGATGATGTCAAACTGCATGGGTTAACTTTACACCGTGGACAGTGGGTTAGGTCATACAGAAATTTACAAGAGGATTTGGAATATATAGAGAACCGTTCTATCAAACGATATTCATTATCAGTTATAAAGAGAGCGATTGATGGACTGGTGAACGATGACCGATTGAAAATTGAAGTATGCGAACTGGGAACACTGTTTGAGGTTGTGAACTACGCTAAATACCAAGGTTTAGACAATTACAAAAAGGACACTAAGAACGGCGTTGGAACGGAGATGGAACAGGGATGGAACGGAGATGGAACAGAGAAAGAACAGCAGCGGAACAAGAAGAAGAATGATAAGAAAGATAAGAATGAGAAGAAAGATATATATATCACAGTTCAGCATCTTTCAATGTCAAAAGAGGAATACGACAAACTTATCACTCTTTACACTCAATCAGAAGTTGACAATAAAATTGCATACGCTGAAAATTATGCGAAGCTGAAAAACTACAAGTCTTTATATCTCACACTAAATAATTGGTTGCAAGCTGGCAAATCAAAAGCTCCGCAATCCAAGCCCGAACAAAAGAAATCAGCAAAGCAATTACTCGCAGAAGAATCTGACAGGATATTAAAGGAGGAAGGGGCGATATGACACAAGAAGAAGCGCAAAGCCTTGTTACCAAACTAAGCGGCAATTTCAACACCTACGGGAAACTTGATAATCTGGACGATGTAGTTGCATACAAAAGGACATTGCTGAAATACGATTACAAGAAAATGAACGCTATTATTGAAAATCTTATTGACAATGACGACCGCAAAGATTGCGGATCCCTTCCAGCCACTCCATACCTGATTAAGAAATACAAAGAGCAGCGGACAGCAGTTGCAGAGGTCCACAATGTAACTCACTGTGACGTATGTAATGATAAAGGCTATGTGCTAATGACTGAACATATCAAGAACGGTAACGAATCACTACCCTATCAAGTTGTCTATTACTGCCCATACTGCCAAGTAGGACAAGCACAGGCGTATAACGGCAACAACTGTAAAGACCATAAGGTAAACACTGTATGCCATCCCATAACCTCCATTATGGACGAGCAAGCTATTAAGCAAATGCAATATACAAACAACCACCCGAAACGATTGACGGACACAGAAAAAGAAACTCTGCGGAAGAAACTGTACAAGATAGGGTTGCCACTGCCAAAAGCGTTAGACCGTGGCGATGCGTGGGAGGGTGATACTGATGGATGTCCATTCTGAGGTTGAACTAAAGAATCGGTTTCTTGACACTCTTACCCGGCTTAAAAAGGCAATGGATTATGCAGATAGCGACAATGCGGACAAATGGAAATGGCAGCCGAGATTTTGCGACCTACTAGCAGAGATGAACGATCTGGGACGCCAGCTCAGGCAATGTGGCTGCATCATGTCGGATGGAGAAATACATCAGCTGATAGAAAATTTGTGAGGTGAAATCATGAAATATAACTGGGAATCCATGAGCGAGCAACAGAAAACTAAAGCAACACAGCACGAAATTGACCTTGTAACACACAATGCAACCACAAAAGACGACTTGCTTAATATCCTCCGGTGGCTATGGAATAAATTTGAGGTAGTTGAGGCTGAATCGAAGAAAAGCGAACTCGAAGATCAGGAGGAATTTGACGGATGAAGATATCGCACAATGATTTGCTCAGAGCCGAAGAACATCGCCGCATCATAACAATTCAATCCAGCTTCCCGGAAATCGCCTATGCCATAGAGAAAGATTCACTCTGGATAATTAATCGTCAGACGGGCGCACAGTTGGAAGTGTCAAGGGAAAATGTGTATAAGTTTGCGGATGAAATGTTGAGTGTGGCAGAGTTGTATATGGGGAAGACGGGATTACACAAGGTGAGTTGATTCAAAATTTATAAAGAGTGCGAAGAAAGAAGGGGATAAATTTATGAGAACAGAAATGGAAATTCAGCAGGAAAACATTAAAAAATTAATTGAATTAGCACAGGAAAATCCAGATTTAAGAATAGTTCCAATGGTTAATACAGAATGTGTTAATAGTGATGATTATAGTTACTGGATAGCAAATTGGGGAAAGGCTGAAATTGATGAAATCTGGTGCTATGAAGGTGGGGAAAGACTTTATAGCAGGTCAAACGACTATGATACTTTAGTTGATGAAGCAATGGACGAAATCGTATGTGATGACGAGGTAAATTGGGATATAGTGGCAAAGGCAAAAGTTGATGCTTACGAATGGGAAAAGGTTATTACTGTGAACATACAGCCATATGATTGATTCACAATAAAAGGAGGTCTTGTAGGTGATTAAGCAGATAAAACTCCGTATCAGGAAAAGCAATAACCCTGGAATATTACATGATTCCAGAGAGGATGTAAGGCAGCTGGGTGTAGCATGTAGCGAGTTAATTGATAAAGTCAATGAACTGGTTGATAAGGTGAATGAGCTGGAATGCATAAAGGCGAGCGAGAAAAAGGCTCTTAACAATTTTAGAAATTTCACGGGGATGTAATTACGTAATAACAAGACAACAGGAGGTAATTGTGTCTGGTGAAAATTGCAGTAACTGTAAGAAATATAAGTTGAATGGCGGTAATTGTATTGGAATCAGAAGCCGTCACTGTAAAAAATATAGAGCGGTATATAAAGAGTGTGAAGGAGGATTTTGAAAATGGATAAAAGGATTGAAGAAGCAGTTGAATTACTCCAAAACAACAACTATGTGGTTCACAAACTTACACATAGACAAATTGAAGACATGGACGAGTGCGAATTAATGGCAGCTGATTGCGGAGAAAAAGATTGTAGCGCGTGTTCTTGCAGTTGTTGCATTCTTACAGGCGATTCACAATAAAAAGAAATCCCGCACTAAATCAATCGTTTGAAGGCGGCGTTGATAATAAAATACTTTTCATAGTTGATTAAATTACGGTAAAACTTATGTATCCTGGCCGATACAAAGCGGACGAAGCCTTCTAAGTCCGCACATAAGCAGCCAATCAACTAGAGTGCTGATAAAACAATGCAAATACAGTTTTAAGAGCATACGCGCCACGTGGACAAGATTAAATCAATAAAACGTGGAATTATATTAACGGATAAAATTAAGGCTAGAAATGGCAAATAGAAGGGGGAGAGTTGAAATGTTGAGAAGAGAGCAATTAGAAGATGCGGCGAAGTGTGATGCTAAATCTGCATGTGAAAACGGGCTTATTGATGGATGTGTAAAGGGTGGTTGCGTCACATATTATGCCCAAACCGCACTAGAATTGGCGGATATGTTGAAACGGTTGGACAGAGAAAACGATGTATGCCCTATATGCGGATTGGATAAGGCATACGGGCATGAAAAGGGCTGTGAACTGGCGGTTTTGCTGGAAGGATTGGAGGGGTGAGGGATGAAACTGACGGATGATAAGAAGTTGTTTGAACAGGTGACAGTAGAACAATTAAGGCAAAATATAGTTTTGTTGCAAGCCAAAGAAATTGAAATACCGCGAGTGTGGGTTTTGGAATTGCTTGACACTATAGAATCACAGCAGCAGGAGAATGAACAGCTACGTAATGATCTTGCTGGAATAGGGCAGATGGTAGCAGACTATGACACAGCATTGCAGGAGAATGAGCAATTACAGAAATGCTATGCCGTGACAAACGATCACTGGAAAAGGCTTGCGGCAGAAAACGAGATATTCCGCGCCGATATAACAGATGCCAATGTGCAGATGGTGCATAGGGATAAGATGATCAAGCAACTACAGGCAAAAACACTTCTTGATGTTGTAAATAGCGATTTAGTAAAAACATATAACGGTAGTGCGTTGGACAAAGCAGATCAGTACATAGAGCGGCTTGAGCAGGAGAATAAATCACTCCGTGACAAGTACGCCAAGCTGAATGATTTTGAGCAATCACAATGCGCAAAGCTACTTACGCAGAATGGGATGTATAAGGCGACGTTGAAACAAGCGAGAGAAGCGCTATCTAGTGGGTTACGCAATTTAAAGTGCAGAAATACCGGAGACAATCAAAAAATATTAGTTAATATGCGATATGCGATAGAATCAATAGATAGGGCGGTGGAGGAATGATTTTAGCGATTGACCCAGGATGCACAGAATCGGCATATGCACTACTACGAGAGGATTTAAGCCCTGCATCGTTTGGCAAAATATATAACGTAGATATGCTTGAAGTTATCCTTGATAAATATTATGAGCATTTAGCAATAGAAATGGTTGCAAGCTACGGAATGGCTGTAGGAAAAGAGGTATTTGATACGGTATTTTGGATAGGGCGATTTTGGGAGATAGCGAGGAATACGGATTGTAAGTATATGCAGTTTATTTACCGCAAAGACGAAAAAATGAACCTGTGCCATAACATGAAAGCCAATGATAGCAATATACGGCAAGCGTTGATAGACCGGTTTGGTGTGGTTGGGACAAAGAAGGCCCCAGGATGGTTTTATGGTGTGAGTAAAGATGTATGGGCGGCAATAGCTGTAGGTGTGACTTACCATGATGTGTATTTACAAGAGATAGGAGCGTGAGGTAGATGGAAAAGGATAAATTTATCCGCATGATGGAGATACGCGAGAACATAAAGCGCAAGCGTAAAGCCTTGCAGGAGTGGCAAGCAGAGCAGGATATACAGGCAGTGGAAACACACAGGATAGCAAGGGCGAGCGGCAGATTGTATAACGCGATATGAAGGGGGAAGAAAATTGGACATACAGAAGATGCTTAAATTATATCCCTACACAGGGAAAAACGTGTTTGAATGGAATAGAGATTTAAATTGTTTTATTGCTACATCAATGACAACAAGAGACTCACAAAAAATGTTAGATGGAATGCCTCACGGAACGGACACAAGCGACCCAACAGGCGAAACGGTTTTATGTATTCAACAAAACTTAGTTGAAATTTTAGAAGAACTTTTAAAATCATCCGAACACGTTAAAACTATGACCATAGATGCATTGCAATTTAAGCGAAAAGTAGACGCGCAATACATGGAACTAGAACCGGAAGAACGCAGAGTTATTGAATCAAGATATGTACATGGGCTTGAATGGAACCAAGTGGCTAGAAAATCATGTTATTGTAGAACTCAGTGCATCAATATAAGTAACAAATTTATTCAGTCTTTAACATTGGACTAAATTGTACTTTAGACGTGCTATATTTGTATTGTGGAGGGCTGCAATTATGGATATAGTACGTCTTGAGCAGTTTGGAACGTGGCACATTGGTGATGGAGTGAATACACTTTGTAACATCAACACAGCAGAGGCAAACAAAATAATTAAAGTGTCAAATTTTATATGGGATGGTTTGAATTTAAAGTGCGAAAAATGCAATGCTATACACTATGACTACGAGCTAAAATCTAACGACATATCAGCAATTAAAGAATTGACAAAAGAAACTGTTCAATTAGACTCGCACCTTGATAAACTTTATAAAAAGAAATTGCGTAAAAAACACAAATGTAACATAGATTCACTGCAATATTTAAAAGACAAACAACTAGTTGAAACAACTGAAAATCTATTTAAATTAGCAATAGCAGACATAATGAAAGACCCTTACAGGAATGACCCGTCAGTGTACCAATAAAATTGTGCAGAACTGCAAAGGCGAGAGCTGATGCAGTTTTATTTTTGCCGTAATATTGTGAGAGTTGTCCGAGAGGATGGCTCTATTTTTATGTGAGTAGATAAGTAGGTGATTAGATTGGATAAGGATATGGGGATTAAAAAGCCTACAGAGACAAATGAGGTTGATAAAGTTGGCAGACCTTGTAAGTATGAGAGCCACGTTGAGCCGAGATTAAATGAGATATATGAATGGTTGAAAGCAGGATATACAGATGATAGCATAGCGGAAAGTCTGAGTATTGGTTATAGCACATGGATGAAATATAAGGCTGAGATAGTAGAATTAAAAGAGTTTGTTATGCGCGCGCGCCTGCATAAAAGCTGTTTGGTCATGAATGCCCAGTTTGAAAAGGCCAAAGGAATCAAAGAAAAGGTGCCTAAAGCCTTCAAATTGAAAGAAATAATATATGATGATAAAGGCAAAAAACAGTCTGAAATAGAGCGTTTGGAGTACGGAGAGGAATATATATACGTTCCTCCTGACGTAAATGCCGCAGACTTATTCCTTCGCAACAATGATCCTTCTTATAAGAGTGCTAAATCTGCCGAAATAGGCAATATTACGGTGAATAATTTCCAATTACCACAAAAGCAGCAAGAGTTAGCCCAACTTGACACAGAGATACAAAACCTTGAAGCTTTACTGGGAGTAGACTATAAGGTTATAGATGAAGGCTGATATAAACGAAATTAAAGTTTCGTGTAATCAAGAGTATCAATATGGCTTACACTTCTACAGGCCGTAAGCATACAAGGCATTATATATACTAATATGTGAGAGATTGAGTATATATTTATGTATGTGAATGATGGCATGTACTGGATGGACGGTATGGGGGCATGGCCTCGACCGGGGGGCTGTTTATATATTACTACCTCCATACAATCTACAAAATTTTCAAACTAATTTTCCCTCTGTAAACATATAGGAGGTTGTATATGCTTAACCAGCTATACCGCAATATGCGTGAATGGATGAATCACCAACGTATGCTTGTGCGCAAGAAGATACTTTTCACATAGCTGACTTTCCAAAATTTTTTATAAATTTTCCAGCCTAACACTCGCCCTTTGCCGTCTTATGTCCTCATTCATAGGACGGCTATAAGGGGTTAATGCTGTTTTACTGAATTAAGTTCTTCTAATTCACTAAATTTGCAGGAATTGACCTGTAACCCTTGAAAATGGCTGAAACCTCATGCCGTTCAAGCGACAAAAACAGGGGGGTAAAATGCTACTCGAGCGACATATTGAACGGAGGTATAATGGTGGTTAAAGAAACAAGGTACATAAACGAAAAAACTGGTGAATTCTTTGAATCAAGGTTTAAGAAGTTTGAAGTATTCAACAATGACGGTTATCTGCTATGGGCTAAAAAGGCCAGTAGAAAGCAGTTTAATGATGTTAAGCTATCAGACATATTGGGTAAGGGTGAGGACTTTAGAAGGGCGCATATCCTTGCTGAACTGATATACAAAGATACCAACACCATCATGGTAAGGGAAAATACAAGAAAGGTTCGCGTCGCTGACGTTGAGGACATTTCCCACATCATAGGCTTGAACATTAGACGGACAAAGGAATTCTTGAACAGGATGGTTGAGAAACATGTTCTTGCCAAAAGGATTGATAAAGTCGGCGAGTTGACAAGTGAGAAATATTTGTTCAATCCGTTATTCTTCATGTGTTCCAAAAGGCTATCAGCAGACTTGTATTTCTTGTTTAAAGAAAGCCTTGACTGTTACCTTCCTGCTTATGTGGTTGAGGAATTCCACAGGATAGGCAACATTGTGAAAGACGATAAATAGCTATTCCCCCAACCGCAGCCTAAAAGTTCGGTTTAATGTGAAGTATGCTTCTGGTGGTATGGGGATTTATAGGAGGATATATGCTGTTTGAGTGTGCAAAGGAAACTTATGTAGTGCAATTTTTGGGTTATGGATTTTTGGAACGTATCTACAATTTTGTTACGTGTAGGAATGTTTATGATGTCATTGAAACCGAAACATATGTGAGGTACGAAGTATGAAACCAGATTACGACCAATCGGTAAAATTTGACGGTGATAAGCTACGCTATGAACTTGTGCCTGTTGAAGTCGAGGAAGAACTTGCAAAAGTGCTAACGTATGGTGCCAAAAAATATTCGGCTAATAGTTGGCAGAAAGTTGAACCATTCAATGACAGGTACTACGCAGCCGTGCGAAGGCATATAGCAGACTGGCGCAAAGGTGAACTAATAGACCAAGAGAGTGGGCTACACCACTTGTCACACGCTTTAACCTGTATAGCATTTTTACTGTCGAGAGAATTGGAACAGAAATAAGGAGGGCGAATGAAGGCAAATTATATTCGGACAATCAAGAAGAAAATTTACAACTATGTGGCATCCAATTATAAAAAGATTGATAATGATAAATTTATACTCGGCGATATGAATTATACATATAAGTGCCACTATAATGCAGTACAGAAGATTAAAGAGGGCAAAGCTGTCAAAGTGTTTGCGTGTATCGCTATTGATAAAAACAACTCAACAGAAATAGCTATTCATTTTGTAAATCAGCTTGAAGATGGCACATACCAAGATAATACTTGGGGATGGCTTTATGGTTCCTATGACTATTATTTTATCAAGGAAGTTGACAAATCTGAACAGGATGATATTTGGGAATTACTCAGTAGCATTAGAAAAAGCCTTGTGGAAAGTAATTCAAACAGGTTTTTATATAAACTACTAAGAATTAACAAAGATATAATTTGGAGGGTGATGCCCAATGCAAACACTTGACCCCAAAAAAGAACTTGAGATAAAAAAGAAGCTCAGGGAACTCAAGGAACGCAAGGTTAAACTTGAAACTGAAATAATGCCCGAACTTGCCAAGACAGATTATGCCACCTATGTTGAATACGTTCATCAAGGAGCCTACCAACACGCGAAGCATACAAAGTTGATATGCAAGAAGCTACAGGCAGTAGAGGAAGGCAAGATTAAACGGTTGATGATATTCCTTCCCCCAGGGCATTCCAAATCGCAAACCTGCACAGAATCATTCCCGTCATACTGCATCGGGCGCAATCCCGAAAGAAGGATACTAGAGGCCTCATATGGTGACGACCTCGCGTGGGATTTTGGAGCAAAGAACAAAAAGAAAATAGAGGAATTTGGCAAGCAGCTTTTCAATATTGAAATAGCTGACGATATGCAAGCCAAAGGGTATTGGGGTATTAAAAATCACATAGGGTACATGTATTCTGGCGGTATAAGAACTGGAATAACTGGTAAGCGTGGCGAAATAATCATCATAGACGACCCTCACAAGAACAGGGAGGAAGCAGACAGCCAAGCTATAAGAGAACAAATATGGAAGGAATTCACGGATACAATTGAATCCCGTGATGTTCAGAACACGGCAATTATACTCATAATGACCCGATGGCACGTTGACGATCTTGCAGGAAGGATTCTTAAAAGGGACGGTACGGATAAATGGACGGTGATTAGCTTACCACTGGAAGCTGAAGCAAACGACCCATTAGGGCGGGCAATAGGCGAACCGTTGTGGCCTGAGAATTACAACAAGGAATGGATGCTTGCCAAAAAGAAAACCGCTCCTGAAAGAACATGGAACTCACTGTATCAGCAGAAGCCAACTATCGAAGGCGGCAACCTTTTCAAGAGCAATGAGTTCCGTTATTACAACGAACGTCCGGCAGACTTTGAAGAAGAGATCCATTCATGGGACTTTACTTTCAAAGATAAAGCTGATAATGACTTTGTTGTTGGCGGGGCGTGGGGAGTAAGAAACAATTGCTTGTACCTTCTTGACCGAGTAAAGGCAAGAATGGATTTCAGTGCTTCGCTTGAAGCGTTTGAGGGGCTTTGTAAGAAGTGGCCTAAAGCCGGAATTAAGCTGATTGAAGGTAAAGCAAATGGCCCCGCTATCATATCGGCATTAAAGTACAAAATAGGCGGTATTACCGAGGTTGAGCCAAAAGGTAGCAAATACGCAAGAGCAGAAGCAGTTACACCATTATTGAAAGCCCATAGGGTTTACTTACCTAGTGTAGACATTGCCCCATGGATAACGGACTACATACAGACGCTTGAAGGTTTTCCTAGTGCTGAGCATGACGATGATGTAGATATGACTTCACAGGTTCTTCAGAGATACCTTTACTTGCTGTACGAAGAGCCCAAAGAGGAAGATTCAATAGGCGAGGAAGAAGAGGAAGAGGACGAACAAGGAGGGACTTGGTTTGATTAACTTTTTAATCCAGACATTGATAACGATAGCGATATTAGCCGCCTTCTATGGCGGTTTTTTATTGGGCAGAAAAAAGAAGGAGTCTGATAAGGAAAACTTGGAGCGTTTTGAGGCTATCAAAGAAATCATTGACACTCAAAAGTTGCCTTATGAGGACTTGAAGGAATTTATTGAAAATCAATTTGACCAGTTTAAACCGAAGGAAACAGAAAACAGCAAGAAGCGGAATTTTTATGAGTGAGGTGCAGCATGGACGAAGATAAAAAAGACGAAATAAAAGAAAATCCAAACACCGATGCGGAAAAGAAATTCGCTTTGACGATTGACGATTGGCAGACAAACGCAGAAGGCGGGAAACGCGCAGATATAGAGGATAAATGGTATGACGAGTATCTAGCTTTCAAGGGTGACCAGTGGGACACCTCCATAGCCCCTAGAAGCTCAGAGTCCAAATCGTATCGCCCTAATTCCGTAAACAATTATATCCTGCCGACTATCAAGAATATTCATGATTCGTTGACAACCTCGATGCCGGAGGGGGTTTTTGAAGGCAGAGAAGGGCAGGATGATGAAACGGCAGACAAACTGAATGACCTTGTACCGTTCATATTGGACAAGAACAAATACCGTAAGCAGTGGAAGGACACTGTTCTACAGGGCTTGAAATACGGTCCATTTATCGGCGCGGTATTATGGGACTCTCAATGGATGGGCGGCTCGGGTCCGCATAGGTGGGTAGGCGATATAAGGATATTGAACCAAAAGAAAGACGAAATATTCTTCGATCCTGCCATAATCGACCTTGAAGAACGGCTTCAAGAATGTTCATATATCAACAGGAAATTCAGAAAGAAATTAAGTTACATAATTGACCGTTGGGATGAAACCGGAAAGGCGGTAACTGAGGATTGCGCAATCAGCAAGAATGAAACCGTCAATGAAGGATTAGACCCCGAACAGGCTTATGTTATCGAATGTTGGCATAAGGGCGTTCCTCGTTTCGTTCCTAAGTATTGGAAGGAAAGATTTTTAGAAAAGGCTGAGAAGAATCGAGCAAAAGGACTTACATATAAAGCCGAAGAGTACGAGGACAAAGCGAAAGGCACTTTCAAGGGCGTACACGTGGCATACAAGGCAGGGAACATTCTATTAGAGTATATTCCATATGTCTATGATGATGGGCTTTACCCGTTCGTTTATAAGGTTCTATATGCTGATGAATTCAACCCTTATGGATTCGGTGAGATAAGAAACATTCTCAATCCGCAAATACTTCTGAATAGGGCAGACGAGATACAAATTGAAGCAATGGACTGTGAAGGACTTGGCGGATATTTCTATGACAAAGGTTCGATATCTGAAGCGCAGAAACGAGAGTATATCAAAAATGCTCACCGTGGCGGCGTGATGCAAGAGGTCAATAATGCCGGTGGTATGAAAAAGAGGGAAGGCACTCAAACCCCTCAAAGCCTATTACTGTTTTTGGACAAAAAGAAAACAGTAATTGACACTGTATCCCAAAACACCGCCATAGCCCAGGGTGTTTCTCCCGGTGCGAATGTTCCGTATTCCTCTATAGCGGAACTTGGCGCAAGGTCAGACGTTCGCAACAAAGGCAAAATTGAGATTCTTGAAGATTTCTTGGATGAAATGTTTCAGCTTGTCATAAACCGCATTGCTCAATTTTATGACGATGAACGGGAATACAGGATAAGAGGCAACAAATCCAGTGCAATCAAAACTCTTGTGTATGATGCAATCGAACAGATTACAAAAATGCAGGATCAGCAACAACAGCTTGAAGCAATGGCACAGATTGTATCTACCATTCAGACTATGCAGACAGATGAAACGATGAAGTTTGGGACATTCCAGAATTCAGAGATGGTGCGGGAACACACTCGGAAGGAAGGAAAGGAAGAATACATTCCTGAGTTTGATATTAAGGTGAAGGTAGTTGATGAACGCCCGACCTCAAGAAAATATTATGAACAATTGGCAATGTCATTGTTCGGTAAGGGAATGGGGCCTAAAGCGTTCTGGAAGACCATAGAGGACGGCAAACTTCCACCTGTGGATGAAATACTACAAGAGTTACAGGAAATGCAGACACAACAAGCACAAACAGAACTCGGCAGTGATGCAATAAAGAATGTACAGCAAGCCCCTCCAATGTAGGGGCTTTTTCATGCAATCATTCGCCCTAAAAAGCGTTTGAAATAAAAATACAAGGAGCTTAACCATGTCAGAATTTGAAAACAGTGGGACACCAACACTGGACGAAATTGACGAAATTGAACTTGACGAAACGCTGGAGGACACAAACGAAAGCGAAGTTGAGGACGAAGAACTTGACCTCGAAGTAGACTTTTTGGGGAAACCAACCAAATTAAAAAAATCAGAGGCCAAAACAGCTATTCAGAAAGGTTTGAACTATGACCATGTTTTAGAGAAATCAAAGAATATGGAAGCAGAACTAACCAAACTGAAAGCACAGATTCAGCAGCAGGGCATTGAACAGCAGAAAAATGAGCTTAAGCAAAAGTTAACCGATGAAGGTTACGATGCTGATGCCATTACTCAAGCAATCGACAATCACCCTGCGATCAAAGCAGCAGAGAAGCTTCTCTCAGAATATACACGGCAAATTGAAGTTGAAAAGCAGAAAGAATCAATCAAGAATGAAAGATTTTATAAAGCCGTTGAAAAGGATGTTGACGAGCTTATGAAATCAAATTCAAACATTGATGCTAAAACCGCTTATCGCTTTATTGTCGGTGGACAGGTTGACAGGCTCCTTGAAGAAGAGAAGAAATCTACCGCAAAAGAGACCTTGGCAGAAATACAGGACAAACAGAAGCGAGGTTCACCGTTGGTAAGCGATTCTTCAATTGCTGAAACGGTTGACCCTGCAAGGATATTGGATAAGGAAGGGCTTGCACTGAGCCAAGCTTTTGGGAATGACCCCAAAAAGATAGCTCAATACGTAAAGACCCAAACGAAGAATAGGAGATGATTTTAATGTCGGGATTTAGATGGGCTGGCGACCTTAACGGTCAGAAAAACGCATTAGTTAGGGATTTTTACATTCCTACAGCAACAGCAATAGAAAAAGGTGAGCCTATAAACTTTACACAGGGAACTGGCGTAATTGTACTGGCGGCGCCAACGGACTTTGACGACCCTATAGATGGCGTTGCAACAGTGGCACATGCCGCGAATAGTGGAACTTCAATTGAGGTTTCATATTCACCCACTGCAATTTATAAGTACAGGGCATCAAAAGCCTACACTTTGACAGGCGGAAGCACAACGACCGCAGTTGATTCCAGCATAGTTCCTCAGACTGACGACTTCTGGATTGGTGGAGCGATTCAGATTGTATCTTGTGCAGCTGACAGCTCTCTTAACGGCAGAATTGTCAGGATAAGCGATTCCACCGGGGCGACCGGTACGCTCACACTTGCTGAAACTTTGCCTGCAGCTTTAGCGGCAAACGATACAATTTACCTTTGCCCCGGCTACATGGCAGAAAGGTATCTTGGGTACGACCTCGACAGTGATGCAATGAACCCGGACTATGATGCAATCGGCGGAAATGTACTGAGGATTCTCTACTCCAACCCCGACACAATGGAAACTTGGTTCACATTTGAAAGACACTTGACAGTTTCTTAACCTTTTTAATACTTAACTATGAATAGGAGATGATTTATAATGGCATTGACAGAAGCTCAATTTATTGCTCTTGAGGGCAATATCAGAGAGGTATGGGATGCATACTTCAAAAACCCAAACAACAAAGATTTCATATCTGATCTATACAACGTAATCACTAGGAAAACTGCACAATTCACCGACTACACCCTTGGCGCACCCGGTAGAATGCACAAATGGAATGGCTCAGTACAGTACGATTCCATTGAAACAGGTTACACAAAACAGTACAAACCGGAAAAGTTTGACACTGGTATACAGGTTGAAAGAGACTTGTACGAGGATGGCGAATATGAAGCCATAAAGACGAGGGTAAACAACATAGTCCAGGGCGTACAAACTACCCTGCTCTATGACGGTGTTGCACCTTTCAACGGCGCATTTTCAACAGCTACCCTTGGCCCTGACAGCGCAGCTTTATGTTCCGCGACACATCACCTTGTACCTGGTGACACTGCTCAAAGCAATACATTCACGCTCTCGCTTGATTATGACAACCTGGAAACTATTCTTAACGCAATGGAAAATTGGGTTAATGATAGAGGCGATAAGATGCTGATTAACGGGAACATGATAATTGCCGGGCAGTATTGGAGAAAAACTTGTAAACAGTTGTTTGGATCTGATAAAGAAGCGTATACCGCTGACAATCAGGATAACGCATACAAAGATTTCTCTTACATGATTCACCCTTTAATTGATGGCAAAAAGTTTTTTGTTGTCAACAAGGAAATTATGAAGGGCGGTTCCGGCTTGAATTGGTTCATGAGAAAAGACCCTCGCAATCTTGAAAGAGATGGCGACATAGCTAAAGGTGATTTCAACACAGAAATGTTGTCATGGAAAGCAGTTGGCAGATGGGTTAAGGGATGGACAAATTGGCATTGGGTGGCGGGTAGCAACCCTGCATAGTAGCTTATGGGCGGGTGACTCACTATATCCCGCCCTTTTCTCTTGAAAGGAGAGTGAATTTTAATGAGTAAATTAGCAAGGTTTGGAAGGTTTTTTGGCTACAAGCAATCACATTTTGGGTCAGATACATACGGGCACGATGTCAAGGCGTTTGGCGACACCACAGACAAATATTTTATGTGGGATGCATCTGCTAACGCTTTTATATTAGCTGGTGACCTTGAGGTATCAGAACAGTTCGTAAAAGGTTCAAGGTTTCAAGTAACATACCCACAAGTTGCGGCGGCAGATGTTGCTAAAACATTCTTCATCGCTCCGGCGGCTTGCAAAATTGTTTCAGCATATGAAAGGCATGTAACCGTGGCAGGACAGGCTGGAACGCTGACAATAGAAAAGTTAACAACCGGTGAGGCTCCCGGCGCAGGTGACGTTATTTTAGCAGCGGCGTTTGACTTGACAAGCACAGCCAACACGCCGGTATCAAAAGCAGGGGTAACAACCGCAGCAGGTTCATTAGTTGCTGGCGATGCACTTTGCCTTAAGGTTGCATCTGGAGCGGCAACGTCATATGCACTTGGCACAATAACGGTAGAAATGGAATGGCTATAATGGGGCTTTTTAGCCCCTTCCCTATGGAGGTAATATGGATATTTTAGAATATGCAAAACAGCACCCGCCAATTGAATTAACGGATATGCTTCTTTTGGCAATCTATGAGAAGTTAGAAGAGATAAGCAAACCAAAGGAAATTAAACTCGAAAACAGCGTTCAAGAATACAAGCCTAATTATGAAAATATGTCCAGACCAGAACTGGTAAAGCTTGCAAAAGAACTAGGGATACAAGGCAAACTGGTAACTTTTAGTACGGAAGATTTGAAAAATAAAATAAAAGAGGGTGTATAAAATGTTTGTACGGCTTGACCATTCAGAATCAGCCCCAATCGCAGCGCCTGTTACGGTCGATACTACCGTTGGTGGAATTGTGATTGCCAAAACTAATGCCAACAGGCTCAGCATTACCTTGCAGAATGTAGGCATAGAGCCTTGCATAATCCGTTTAGGCGGAGATCCGTCTGCAACGGCATATAACCTCATACTCGGCGTGGATTCAGCTGCAAGAGCAGGAAACGGAGGAAGCGTAACCATAAGGGATTACTACGGTGCGATTAAGGGATTAACCGAAGCCAACTCGACCGTGATCGCTGTTATGGAGGTAGTTTAATGGAAACGGCATTGAATAGAGGAATAGGGGACATTAACGCAACCTTGGCATCAATTACGAACCAAGTAGCGGCATTAAACACACAAACGCTTACAACCGATTTTTTGGACAATACTTATTTTATAATTTCTGCGGCAATAAACGGTGGAGCAATGGGAACAGCAATTTCGGAAGTAAAACACCCTGGTGTGTTTCAAATTGCATCATCTGCATCAGCTAATTCAGGCGCACGTGCGATAACACACTCAAATAGTATACGTTTAAGCGGTGGTGAAAAAACTACAATTATTTTTAAAACTCCTGCCAATTTAACAGGTGTTACAGCCGTTATGGGATTTTGTGACACTTTAGATGCAATAGCATGGGCAGATTGCGCTTGTATTAAAATTAACGGGACTACATTAACAGGTGAAACAGAAAGTAATAACGCTGGTTCAACAACCGGGACATCATACACTGTTGCGGTGGATACTTGGTACAGAGTGGTTATTGAAGTAAACGCGGATGCAACAAGTGTATCGTTTAAGTTATATGCTGATGATAGCGATACTTTACTTTGGAGCAACACGCTTACGACGAATATACCGACAGCAGCAGGGAGAGAGTTACATTATGTTATAACCGCAATTATGGCTTCTCCAACAGGCACTACTGTATTGTTATTAATAGATTACCTTAACATTCAATTCACAAATTCGAGGAGGGTGGTCTAATGATTTATTTTTATGATGATAACGGAAAATACATTGGTTGTCGTGAGTTATTGGATGGCGAATCTGTCCCATCAAAAGCAACAACCGTTGAGCTAGTCGTTTTAGATGGACAGGAAGCCTATTTTGTGAACGGAGCATGGGAAGTCAATACAATAAATGTTGCACCTGTTGCAGTAACAATAGAACCAACCACAGAAGAAGTGCTTGACGAACTCATTACCTTACTTGTTGATAAAGGGGTGATCTATTGATGTATGAGAAGTTAGAGAAGCACCTTGATAATAAGGGTCTCAAAATCAAAGCTGATGAAAATGCCAGTAAATCCGAAGCAGTAAAGGCCGAATACAAAGCTAAAGAAAAGGTAAAAGCCTTGACACAGTCTGAAAGATTAGAGCGTATTGAGAAGATTTTAGGACTGTAGTTACTTCGCACTTGGATAAAATTTTGAACAGCGGAGCTTGCCAAAACCGGCTCCTTTAATTTTGCCCGAAAGGATGTGATAAATTTGTCAACCACTGTATCAGCTTTTATTACCGAGCTTGATTTGCGCTATCCAAACGCCTTTACAAACACCAATAAATTAGCATGGGTGAATGAATTAGAACTATCTCTATACACTGACATAATAGAAGAATATAGGGTGGCTTACTATTCCAGGACAGCACATATTCAAGAATTAACTTTGCCTTCCGGTGTAACATTTGACGATGTATATTCTGTTTGGGTGGATAGTGTTCAATATCAAAAAAACAGTTTAAGGCATTACAATACTTTAAAATCGTTCTGGCACGAGAACAACAAACTCCAAATTTACCCCATTCCAACCGAAAACGATTCTTCTTACGTATCGGGAGCAGCGGAAATTACCTTTGCAGTTTCAACCATTACGACTACAGGTGACGACTTCATAGGCTTTACCGCAGGGGACATTATACTTGTATCAGGCTGTTCGGATGAAACTGCTAACAACAAATACGCCACCATCGTTTCAGTTGCCGCAAAGGTTCTTGCCTTCGCCACTGGAACATTTACGGCTCAAGCGGAAAGTGCTGCTGTAACGATAACAGCGCCCAAGGTTAAACTGATCTATCGGTATACGCCGACTGAAAAGGTTGTTGGTAATATCGCAACCGACACGCTTTTATTACCTGGAAGATTTAATTCTCTGTATTATTTTTATGCAATGGCACAGATGGCTTTATTAAATCGTGAATTTGACGAGTATTCAAACTATCAAACACTGTATAATTCGGCATTAGCTGACTTTGTAAGGTGGTACGAAGATAGACGACCGTTCAAGGCCGACAATGTATTAGAAAGTGGGTGGGGCTATGTTTCTTCCGGCGCTGAGGACGAATAAGAAAGTGACCAAAAGAAGCATTATCCAGTGGGCAGGGCTGAATAAAAAGGTACTCATAGAAGATAACCAATTTTCAGCTACAACCAATCTGTCAACTAAAAACTACCCACTGATAAGCCCTAGACCTTCCCGCGCAACTTCATACACTTTAACCGCAGGATGGGCATTGTTTGCTTCAAGTAAATTAGCGTGGGTGGATGGAACTGACTTCTTCTATAATGGAGTAGACGAGGGCAATGTAACGGCTTCTGCTAAGTCAATGGTAGAGATATCAAACAGGATAGTTATATTCCCCGATAAAGTCTCTTATGACACTATAGGAGATACTTTTGCCTCTTTCGGTACTGGCACATATCCTACTGCAGGTTCTGTGCCGGACATAGATTATGCATGTATGCTGGACAACCGCATATTTGGCGTGAAGGGCGATAATATATATGCCTGTGCATTGGGTGACTTTGACGATTGGACAACATTTTCAAGCCCTTCAGAAGCAACGGACGCATACCAAGTGGACACTGGAACACTGGGCAACTTCACAGGAATAGCGGCGTTTAAAGGAACTGTTTTAGCCTTTAAGGGAGATAGAGTTTTTAAATTGTTTGGAGATGTACCAGAGGATTTTCAGTTTATTGAGATTTCGCGGCTAGGCTGTCAGAATCATAAGTCTATATGCGAAGTAAATGATATTTTGTTCTGGCTAAGCGATAAGGGAATAGTTGCATACACGGGTGGAGCGCCGGAAGCGATAAACGATGATCTGAACGAAACTTACATTTCTGCTGTAGCCGGTGGTGATGGCAGGAAATATTACATATCGCTTTACAATGGTTCAACTTATGCCCTATATGTTTATGATACGCGAAATGGTATTTGGCTGCAAGAGGACACTTTAAATGTGAAAGACTTTGCATATTTCGAAGGTTATCTTTACGCTCTGGCAAGTGACCATAAGATCTATAAATTTAACTCAGGGACAGAAACCGTCACAAGTATAGCAATCACAAAGGAATTTACAGACGATTTGACCGAGAAGAAGGGAAACACTGAATTGATTTTCATGGTTGACCTTGAATCCGGTTCTTCAATGAAAGTCTATACAAGAGTCAATAATGGTTCGTTTACACTGGTAAAGACTTATACAACCGCCGACCTGTCGACCTTGCGTGTTCCAATAGTGGTAAACCGGGCAAACCATTTTCAGATTAAGCTTGAAATGACAGGTGAATACAAGATATATCAAACCGAAAGAAAGATTTATGTTGGAAGCGAAAACTAATAAGGATGTGATTATATGGCTTATACAATTCAAAGGGGCGACACATTAAACACATTGGCGAAGAAATACAATACCACTGTCAATGCCTTAATGAGTGCCAATCCAAGTATAAAGGACCCGAATAAAATATATGCAGGGGCGAGTTTAAACCTTCCAACCGTCACACCAATAAAAGCCGTAACACCTGCTGCAACAACTACCGCAAAGGTAACGCCCATTAATACTGCGCCCGTTAATACCGCACCCGTAACCGCTATCACGCCCACAGTATCAACAAGTTCCGAGCCTGTGAATCCGTATAGTGATTATGTAATGAATTCACTTACTTCGCTACAGAATTCCGTAAAGAGTATGCCGGCATATGACGTTACTACCGACCCCCTTTATGCACCTTTGAAGCAACAGTATGAACAGGCGGGACAGACGGCATTCAACAACACAATAGGCAGGCTATCGGCTTTAACAGGTGGCAGACCGTCAACAGCGGCAGTTGGAACGGCTACAGCAGCGAACAATCAGTACGCTCAAGAGTTTGCTTCCAAAGTCCTTCCCGAGCTGACAAGCCAATACTATGACCGATACAATCAGAACTTGCAGAATCAGTTATCTATATTGAGTAAGACGATGGGTGTTGAAGATACTGCATATGACAGGCAAGAGAAGGTAAAGGAAGCAGAAAGGCAAGCGTTCTTTGATACCATAGGGCAGTATTATGACAACATACAGTTAAGAATAAATCAGATAACGAACGATAACGACACTTCAAACGATTGGCAGATACCTTACTTAAAGACGGAGAGACAGGAGAAGTTGAAGACTCTTGAAGCCGCCAAAGCAGAAGCCGAAAAGACCGAGTATGAAAGAGGCATCGAGCAGACTAAATTGACAAATGACACAAATTATACCAATGCTCAGATAAGCAATCTTGCAGCAGATAACGCAAGGCTGGCAGCAGGTTCAAGCGGCTCAGACCCCGAGCCAACTTTGACAACCACGCAATATTTCAATCAGGCCAAGGATTTGCTTAACGAAAGGGTTGCCACTGGTCAAACAGATTCGGATTCAAAGCCGATTTATAGGCCGAAGTATACAAAGGAACAGTTTGAAACATGGCTTAATAATGCGTTACCTAAGACTCCGAAAGGCGACAAAATGTATGACGATATTATAGCGGCCCTTGATATTGATAATGTTGAGTTTTACAAACCGGCACCACAGCGCGATATATATTGGAGAACAAAATAAGTGAGGTGTTATCATGGCGTATGTTTCAACAAGAAGGCAGAAGATATCGGGGGCGGATAATCAGACTAAAAATAAATCAACAGATGCATATGTTTCTGAACGCCGCAAAAAGGTGCAAGGCATAGTTGATGAAGCTGCTGAACAAAGCGAGTCTGTCAAAACTGCTGATAGTGGACTTACAAAGATACCTTATGTATCTCCGAATAAAAAGGCTGTACAGGAAAAGAAGGATACTACAAGGCAGAAACAGAATGTCAAAGAATCGCGACTAAATGAAGGTAGCACGCCGACAATGAGTTATGCTTTATTGGATAATTTGAAGAAGGCTTCAACGATCCCTACGCAAAAAGCTGCAGTAACGCAAAAGCCTTTTACGCAAACGCCCATTGACCAACGGTTGCAGATAGGCGGAGAAGCTACAAAGAACGATAACCGCTCATATATCGGCATGAACATTATACCTGCATATAAAGAAGATACAGGGCTGGAAAAGGTAGGCAAGGGGGTAGTCAATTATGGCGTTGGTGGTGCTTTGTCATTGGCAAGTAATCTCGCTGGCAGTGTGGGACAGGCAATGATGCAGACCGTATCAAATACGGATAAAGCTATTAAGGGCGAGAAACTTGACTTCTCCGAGAAAACACTTCGCAAAGACATTCTGCCAAAACAGTACGATGAAGCATTAACCAATCTTGCTAAAACGGGCAAAGGTGGGGCATTAGCAAGTCAAGCTATTGATATGCTGATTAACATGGGGCTTGACCCTACAACGTATATCGGCGGTGGTATAGTTGACGATTTGTCGAGAGCTGGAATAATGGGAAAGGCAAGTAAACCGTCAACAGAGTTTGTCAAACTGGTAGGTGAGAGGCAACAGGCTATACTTGCGAAACAAGCGGCTAAAACGGCTAAGGCAGCGGTAAACAGCGTTGATGCTCCTATGGCCAATAAGGCCGCAGGAATAGCGGACGATGCCAATATTAAGCAAGCTACAAGCACAATTGACACTCCCACTGTTAATAAAGTGGCAGGGGTAGAGGATACGGTGGCCGTTAAGCCTACACAAGTCGTACAGCCAAAAATAGAAGCTGAACAGGTAAACACACCTACGGTAAATAAGATAGCTCAAAATGGCGTACAAGAGGTTGCACCTAAAACCCCATCACAGCAGAAGTATGTCGAACAGGTTACGGCAAAGCTGCCTGATGATGCGGATGGGCTGAGCAAGAAGATTGCTGAACTGGAAGCGGCAAAGAGTGTTGAAAAAGATGGACATAAACTGTTAAAGATTAACTTACAGTTGTTTGCGGCGAAAAAGAAACTTGATGGATTGAGCAAAGTTTACTCCAACACTTTAAAGAACACGGATGTCATTCCGCAAGAGGTCAAGAACTTACTTGACGAAGATGATTTCCGCTATGACCCGCTCACTGAAAAACAACAACTTGAAACTGCAAGGACGAAAATAAACGCTGATACAGATGGAGAATTGAAACGTATACAGGACTTGTCAAGGACGGAATATAATCAAGATGATGTTAATGTGGGCATGGAATTGTTACATGATTTGTCAAATAAGAAAGACCTTACAGCCGATGAAATAGCCAATATCCGCAAAACAGCAAAAGGTGTATCGCAAGCAGGAAGAACACAAGGCCGAGGCGTACAGGCATTTGCAAAGTATACACGGACAAAAGAGGGTGTTATTGCTTCGACGCAGAAAGTAGTTGATAAGGTTGAGGATGGAATCAAAAATACAAATCCAAAGCTGATGGACAAGGTTAAAAAAGAAGCAGAAGAAATTTTTAATAAGGCAAAGAGAGAAGGCAAGAAAGCAGATTACGACAAGATATTGTCGCAGGTAAAAAGGAAGTACAACGTGCCTGATTTGACGGACGGCGACATTAAGGCTATTGCTGATTATATGGATAAATATAAAAGTGCTATGCCAGGTTCAAGGGAAGCTAAAGAAGCATGGTACAAGGTTATGCAGATAATGAGCAATAAGATACCTCCGACACTGGTTGATAAGTTCAGAGGATTACAGAGGGTATCGTACTTGCTAAACCCTAAAACACTGTTAGTTAGAAATCCTACAGGCAACGTCGTTATGAATATTGCTGAAACCATTAAGGATCTTCCTGGCGCAATGGTAGACAAGGTTACATCTGCTGTCCGTAAAAGTGACAGGACAACAGCATTGCCAAGCGTTGGGAGGCTAAGGGCACAATTCAAAGGTGCAAAGAGCGGATTAGGTGAGGCATTAAAGGATATTAAGGCCGGAGTTGACACATCACCAACGATTGGTATGCTTGAAATGCCGAGAAGGGACGTATTCAGCAATAATAACCTCATAGGAAAGGCTTTGAACAAGGCTGATAAGTTAGTAGGGCAGATGCTTCAATTAGGTGATAGACCGTTCTACACAGCCGCATATGATGAGCGCATAAGTGACTTATTGAAACTGGGCAAAACTAAAGAAGTCACACAGGAAATGATGGATGCGGCGAATGACTATGCACTTGAAAGAGTATTCCAGAATGACAGTGGAATTGCACAAGTGTTTAAAGCATTGAAAACGCCACCTGCTAAAGCTCCGCAAGGGTTAAAAGATGCGTGGGGATTTATAGTTAATGGCGTTATACCGTTTTCTAAGACTCCTGCAAATATCCTCAATAAGCTGCTTGAGTATTCTCCTGCCGGGCTTGCAAAGGCTATCGGGCATGGTGCATACTCTAAGGCTGGTAAGACGGTATTCAATCAAAAATACTTCGTGGATAACATTGCAAGAGGCTTGACGGGTACAGGACTTGCGACTTTAGGTTATACAATGGCAAGTAAAGGACTTATTAAAGGCAAGGCAGACAGTGACAAAGACGTTGCGGCACTTGAAAGATTGATGGGGATTAACTCGTATTCATTTGTAATAGATGGGAAGTCATATACCTTCGATTGGGCACAGCCGGTAGGTTCAGTATTAGCAGCCGGAGCAGATGCGTACTATTCCGGAATGAATAAGGATAACTTCTCTGAACAGTTAAACGCAGCCTTGCAAGGGTATGGCAATACGTTTTTCAATCAAAGTATGATGCAGAGTTTAACGAGGTTTTTGAACACTTATAATCCGATCTCAGGCGTTGTAAGTAGCGTGACTGGTACAGCAAACATTGTTACCCCTACTTTCGGCGCACAAGTAGCAAAAACAATCGATCCATATGTAAGGGATACTTCTGCAGATACCGGAATAGGTGAAACGGTGAATAAACAGTTGGTGAGGATTCCAGGACTAAGTATGACATTGCCTAAGAAGATTGACACATTAGGGCAAGAGCAGAAACAATCACAGGGGCGCGGTATTATGGCAAGGGCGGTTGAACAGTTTGTAAGTCCGGGATATTTTGGTGACACAGAAAAATCGAATGAAACCATGAAGAAAATATACGAGATTTACAAGGCTACGGATGAAAAAGCTGTATTCCCAAAGCTTGCACCGGAAAGCTTCAGCAGGACCGTGAAGGGTGAGAAAGAAACAGTCAAGTTGACAGCAGAGCAGAAACGTGAGTGGCAGAAGATTTCAGGCGATTTTTACAGCAAGAACTTCACCCATAGGATAAAAGACAGGCCCGATGATGAAGCAAGGGCAAAGGCGTTGAAAAAGCTTGCGGATGATGCGTATGATTTTGCTAAAAAGAAAATGTTTCCTAAATAACGCAAAGCCCCAAAGGATAACTCCAATGGGGCTTTATTGATTGGAAGTGATAACATGCCAACGCCAATATTCCAGCCATACAGACAAATATAAGGTTTACCAAATTGAATGAAATTTTATATAGATTCAGATTAGAGGAGGTACAAATGGTTACCAATAACTTTACATTAACATTGCAACAGATTTGGAAAGACTATCAAGACACTGAGATAAGGGTTGTAAGCAACGATACCAGTGTAAACATCCTAACCATAGAAGTATATAACGAAGGTGTAGAAATCACCTATAGCGAGTTATCTTCCGGCACGATTACATTTGTTAAAGATGATGGCAATATCGTTCAAGGCAACCTGACGATTAACGCAGGGAACATAACTTATACGATGGGAACAAATGAAATAGCAATACCAGGTAGCGTGAGGGCTTCTATTCAGTTATACGGAGCTTCTGGCGAAAGGTTGACACCTGCGAGGTTTAGATTCTATGTTGACGCCGATTTAAGCAGTACAGGCGCAACGCCTTCGACAACAGACTTGATTGCTATAGCTACCCTAAACTCAGAATTTAATGCACATAAGGCAGATACGGCGCAAGTGTACATCAATGTTTTCGCTCCACCTGCTCCATTAGTTGCTGTAAAAGGTGATGGTACAGACGATTCAGTAGCAATCAACGCAATTATTCAATATGCTAAATCTGTAAACGGAGCATGTATCGTGTTTCCACCCGCTAACTATGGTATAGCTTCTACTATCGTAATTGATGGTTCAAATATTAGCCTGACAGGTTTTGGTATGGGTGACATACATGATGCATCTGGGAATATTGCAGCTACTAGGTTTACATGGATTGGTACAGCGAATGGAACAATGATGGAGTTATGCCCACACGCAACATCACTTACACGTATAGATTCCTGCCAAGTCAGTAATATATCTTTCATAGCAAACGATTTAGCGGATTATGGACTAGTGATAAAAAGTGTGAATAATTCAAAATTTGAAATGCTATATTTTAATGAATTTGGTGTAGCTGGCTTATATGTCGGCGTGGACATTACAGGAGCAATTACAGAAGCATCGGATTCACAAAAAAATATATTTTCTATGCTTACGGGTAAGCAGCGAATTAAAGACGGTGACGTGCTATTTTTGACGGGTGGTACATCGGTTGCAGGTAAAAAAGGTAATACATCGTATAATTATTTTGAAAGTATTCAAGGTGGTATTCATAACGGGAACGGGATAACCGTAGACGATGCAGATAATAATTACTTTACCCAAACTCGTTTTCATGTCCTCGATGGTACAAGCACAGGAATAGGAATAGAGTTAAGAGGGCGTAATGATTTAATCAGCAGCGGGGCAGCAGGGAATTTCTTTATGCACGTAGGCATTTCAAATAAAACACTAGCCTATTCCATTATTGCACGTGGCACAGAAAGCTATACTTACCCATCACGGGAAAACACTGTGCTGTATATCGACAAAGGAAACGGAACAAAAGATCCTGTTATTGAAACTGATGCTGTATTAACATGGTCTACAGGTTTA